>JACCDN010757299.1_pt1 | contig 96688 bp, 90 predicted proteins | sample 7441691 | NCBI WGS metagenome assembly JACCDN01 (sample SAMN15323439, study PRJNA562643) | freshwater metagenome | isolation source: river surface water | place: USA:Blue River Watershed | collected 2017-08-16 | reverse complement strand
CCTTGGTAGTAACGAGGGCACGTCAGGTTTAGCAAACCGACGTAGTGTCCAGTGGTAATGGACATAAGGTCCGGTCGTAACGGGCTAGAGGTTAGATACGGTACTACTAAAGCGAGTGTGAAGAAAAAGAAAAAAGAAGAAGAAAAGAAAAGAAAAAAAGATACTGCATCTTTGCCAAGCCCCGTAAGGGCTGTGGCAATGTAGTGAGTGATATCAAAATTGACTTTGCCTAAGCCGCCTTTGCTGTTTTTGCTTGTGTTGGCTTTGCAGGTGCTTGCGCAGCTTTGCCTTGCGTTGTCTCTGCAAGAATTTTTTGTTGCTCAGGAGTCAGCGGTAGATTTTTTATATTTTTGAGAATTTGATTTGCATCCTCAGTATTTCCCTTTATTTTTGCATGACGCAGTCGTATCAGATGGCAGTCAACTTGATGAATATCATCTAATTTTTTCTTTAATGCTGCTTCGCAAACAACCGAGGCGCCCTCGTTGTCGCTCTGCTTTTCAAGGCAAAAAGCCAAATGAACCAAAGACTTAGCAACGATTGGATCGTTCGGATAAGTTTTGATGATGCGACCAAAACCAGCGGCAGCTTCTTTATAGCTACCTTGATTGTATAATGCCAAAGAGACTTCGTATTGGGCTACTGCTTCCGATTGTTGTTCGGGAAGCTCTGGTGCATTTATTTCAGCAGCTTTAGTTGCTGATAATTCTGCGGCAGTCGGCGTATGAGTAGCATCATAAGGATTGTTTGATTTAGGGCCTAAACCTGTCTTTGAAAGTTCTTCTTGAACAATGCGGCGAATTTTTCCCTCTAAATCGCTGTCTGTAGAACCAGTCAAGTTTGCGGGTGCGGCAGGAGCTAATTTTTGAGCCAGTAATTTATTTTGTTGTTCAATAATAGTGTCAATATGCGTTTGCAGTGCTTGAATAGCTTCTTTTTTTTCTCCAGTTGATTGCATTGTATCTAATTGTTTTTGCAATGCGTCGATCACAACTTCATTTTGGCGAATAGATTCTTCAACCTCAGCACAAAATATACCCATGCTGAAAAACGCCAATAAAGTTAATGTTTTAAAAATATTCATATAAAATCCTCTAATTCTTGCAGAAAAACATTGCATTATTTGTTGCATTCAGTATAGATATATATATTCTTTTTCGCGAAGGGAAGACATTTATATGAAAAAAGATATACATCCTGAGTATCACTCTATCACAGTTAAAATGACCGATGGAACAACTTTTGAAACCAGAAGCACATGGGGGAAAGAGGGCGATACCTTGCAATTAGATATTGATCCTAAATCTCATCCAGCATGGACAGGTGGTGGACATAAACTTATTGATGCTGGTGGCCAATTAAGCAAGTTCAGTAAGCGTTTCCAAAACTTTGGCTTGAACTGAGGATTTTAATGATGCGTGCTGAGGCTACTTCAAGCGTTGCTTCAGCACCTGCTTATCTTGAAGCTTTAAATTCCAAACAACAACAAGCGGTTCTTCACAATGAAGGGCCATTGCTTATACTTGCTGGTGCAGGTACTGGGAAAACTAGAGTTTTAACCACCAGGCTTGCCCATATTCTTTATCAACAATTGTGTGGTTACCAAAATATCTTAGCCGTTACTTTTACCAATAAGGCAGCTAACGAAATGCGTGAGCGCATTCAGTCTTTATTGGGGCGAAGTGTTGACGGCATGTGGCTTGGTACCTTTCACTCGCTTTCAATGCGCATATTACGTAAGCATGCTGAAGTATTGGGATATGCCTCGACAAATTTCACTATTATTGATGCAGATGATCAAATACGTCTAGTCAAACAGTTGCTTAAAGCCGAAAATATTGACGAAAAGCAAGTTCCGGCAAAGATGGTTGCTGGTATCATTAATCGCTGGAAAGATAAAGCTAAAACACCTGATCGCGCAGGTAATTCACAAGATTTACACGTACAGTTATATCGTCAATATCAAGAGCGTTTAAAAATTCTAAATGCCATGGATTTTGGTGATTTAATCTTAAATTGTCTCGTGTTGTTTCAACAAAATCCAGAAATCTTAAATAGCTACCAACAGCAATTTTGTTACCTTATGGTTGACGAATATCAAGATACAAATACATCACAGTATTTATGGCTACGTTTGCTTGGTGATGGTTATAGAAATTTATGTTGTGTTGGTGACGACGATCAATCTATTTATGGGTGGCGTGGTGCAGAAGTTGCGAATATTTTAAAATTTGAAACAGACTATCCTAATGCTACAGTCATTCGGCTTGAGCAAAATTATAGATCTACTAGCCATATACTAGGCGCTGCCTCGGGTCTCATTGCTAATAACCGTGATCGATTAGGAAAAGAGCTCTGGACCCAAAAGGAGGGTGGTGACACAGTCCTTGTGAAAGGAACATGGGATAGCGAAAGTGAAGCTAGGTTTGTTATTGATGAAATTGAAGATAATCAACGTCGAGGTTACAATTTAAATTCTATGGCTATACTAGTGCGGGCCAGCTATCAAACTCGTGATTTTGAAGAACGTTGTCTGAAGACAGGTATAGCGTATCGTGTTGTTGGTGGTTTGCGATTTTATGAAAGGCAAGAAATTAAGGATGCCTTGGCCTATCTTAGGGTCTTAATGCAGCCAGACGATGGCCTAGCTTTTGAGCGAATTATCAATGTACCTAAGCGTGGCATTGGATCAACTGCTTTGCAAAACATGCACACTATAGCAAGAGATCAAGATGTTTCACTTCCAAAAGCTGCGCTAATTTATGCGGCTGATGAAGGTAAGGGAACAGGCAAAGCAAATTTGCGTCAATTTTTTGAGGATATGCACAGGTGGCGTCGCATGCTTGATGCTCACCCACATGTGGATGTTGTAAAAGCTATGCTTGATGAATCGGGTTATACAGCCATGTGGCAAGAAGACACTTCACCAGATGCACCAGGACGACTGGAAAATCTAAAAGAATTTGTAAAAGCAATTGAAGAATTTGAATTTTTACCGGGGTTTCTAGATCACGTAAGTTTAGTGACCGATAATAACAATCAAGCCGCAGGTGATTGCTTAAGTATTATGACTTTGCATGGCGCCAAAGGTCTCGAGTTTGATTTTGTATTTTTGCCAGGTTGGGAAGAGAATTTATTCCCTCATCCAAGGTCTATCAAGGAAAATGGGCATTCCGGGTTAGAGGAAGAGCGTCGGCTTGGCTATGTAGGCATTAGCCGCGCAAAACAAAAGGCAACGATTTCTTACGCTTTAAGGCGTCGCTTACCTCATCAAGGGTGGCAAGTCGGTTTGCCATCAAGATTTTTGGCTGAATTACCAGCAACGCATGTCAAGCATGTGCAAGCTAACGGAAGTGAATCGGGCTATCCAAGCTACGGGGAATTTCGCCGAACTGCTAATTTTTCTGAATATCGGGCACAACATTTTGAAATAGGTGACCGCGTCTTTCATGAAAAATTTGGCTATGGTGATGTCATTGATACAGAAGGTGAACAAGCCGCTGTTGAATTTGATTTAGCTGAATCAAAACGTATCCATATTAGTTTTTTGAAAAAGCAATCTTGAAGAATGAAACGATTTATTCAAGCTTTAATTGCTGTGTGTATTGTTTTGGTTGGCTTTGCCTATTACGCCTGCCATCCTACAAAACTACCTATCCATGACTCAAAATATCAGCAGTTTTTGCGTTATATTCATTATGTATATTTAAAAGCTAAGCCAGATCACTTTTGTAATCTGCATATCTCTTCAAGCCAAGTGCCTATTGATATAATTATTCCTGTCATTGAAAAAGATGCTGCTACGCTAGTTCTTACTATTGATTCAGTGCGTGGTAATATTTTACAGCCGATAACCAATATCTATTTTATCGCTCCTGAGTCAGAAAAATTGCGCAAAATTGCTCAAGAAAAAAACTGTAAATTTGTTTTAGAGAATACTGTGTTGCCAATATTTTTAAACACAAACAGTCGCAAGGGATGGATTAAACAGCAATACCTAAAGCTTAATGCAGATACTATTGGTACAAATGAACATTTTCTAATTATTGATGCAGATACCATCTTAATTCGTCCACAAATCTTTGTGACTAAACATAAAGCAGTTTTAAATATCTTGCATGATTACTGGTTTTGTCGAAAAAAATTCGTCAAAGCTGCCTTGGGATTTGATAAGTTTCATAATGTTGATTTCACAAGCCATCACATGTTAATGAGCAAAACCAAATTGAAAGCACTAAAACAGCATTTGCAAAAGCTACACGGAAAATCATGGCAAGATGCCCTTGATACACTAAATATTTCAGAAGGTAGCTTTTCAGAATATGAATTGTATGGCAACTTTGTCGCGCAACGCTTTCCCGATGAGGTTGATCTTGTTTTGGGCAGTAACGCACTTTTTCCTCGAAACGGTCTTGCTAATATTGAATATGCAAGAGAATATCTAAGCTGCAAATATAAAAGCTTAACAATGCACAGCTTCTTAACAATTGAAGGGATGACAGGCTAACTATGAAACGCTTTTTAACTTTATTATCTTTGTCTATTTCTATTACAATTTTAAGTGTTTGGTCTATTACAACACCTGAAACGTTGCCAACTGAAGATACCAAGTGGCATATATACAAGCGCAAACTTTTTATGAAATTCCTGTCTTTTAAAAGAGATCGTTATTCAAATAATCACATTCCTTTATGCCAAGAAAAAATTGATCTTGTCTTTTTGTGTATTGAAAAAGATTTGCCCACAATTCGTTACGCAATAGATGCAGCAAAAGGTTTGGTGATGCATCCCATTAATAAAATTTATCTAATCTGTCCTGAGTCTGAAAAATTAAGAAAAGTGGCGTTAGAAAAAAATTGTGAATTTGTCGAGGAAAACAAATTGCTTCCTTCTTTATCACGAGGCAACGTACTACCAGGGTATTTAAAACAACAATTTATCAAATTAAATGCTGATACCATTACAACATCCGCTTATTATTTGGTCATTGATGCAGATACAATCTTATTGCAAACGCAAATATTTTTACGTGACAAAAAAGCTGTATTTAACGCTACTAATGGGTATGTGCTAGAGAGAAAACATATGGTTGAATCGGTTTTAAAGCTTGGAAAATATCATAACTTAGATTTTACAAGTCACCATATGTTTTTTGATAAAGAAAAACTAAAAGCCATGAAAAAGAGACTAGAAGAAATACATGGAAAACCATGGCAGGATGTTTTGAACAATCCTGATATTAAAGGTTCAAGTTTTTCAGAATATGAAATGTATGCAAACTTTGTATTGACGTTTTTCCCTGACGAGGCGACTATTGTAAACGGTATGAATTCATGGATGCCTGCAGATAAAATCTCAGGAATTGAATGGCAACGTGGTTTCTTGTCAAAAAAATATAAAAGCCTTTCTTTTCACCACTTTATGACAACAGATCATTACAGCTAAAAATGTTACAATTCTTAAGTTTTCATTTCCTAAACGACTTCAAGGTTTTTAACCTTTTTCGCTATATTACGTTTCGCACAATGGGGGCAATTTTAACTGCCTTAGTTATCAGTTTTTGTTTGGGAAAACCAATTATTGCATGGCTTAAATCAAAACAAAAGCAAGGACAACCTATTCGTGATGATGGCCCAGCATCCCACTTAATTACAAAAAAGGGCACACCTACTATGGGTGGGTGTTTGATTTTGTTGGCAGTTTCTATTAGCACCTTACTGTGGGGAGATCTTGCAAATCCGTTTTTATGGATTGTATTGCTTGTCACTCTTGGTTGTGGTGCTTTAGGGGCTGTGGACGATTATCAAAAGCTCACTAAAAATTCGCATCGTGGGATTTCTGGAAAAACAAAATTACTAGGGCAAGCGGTACTTTCTCTAATCGCTGCTTATGCTTCAGCTCACTGTACCCATCCAGATCTTGCTCACACGTTAACTTTTCCTTTTTTTAAAGATTTCATGCTTAATCTTGGTTGGTTTTTTTATCCATGGGCAGCGATTGTGATTATAGGTTCATCAAACGCGGTTAATCTGACAGATGGGCTTGATGGATTGGCTATTGTGCCAGTAATGATATGTTCTGTTTGTTTTACAATCATTGCTTACCTTGTTGGAAACCATATTTTCGCACACTATTTACAGTTGCATCATGTAGCAAACGTTGGCGAAATATGTATCTTTTTAGGTAGTCTGATTGGTGCTGGGTTAGGATTTTTATGGTTTAATGCTCCCCCAGCAAAAATATTTATGGGGGACACAGGTTCTCTTGCGGCAGGTGGGGCATTGGGCACTATAGCTCTTATTACAAAGCATGAGTTTGTTCTTTGTATTGTAGGTGGTCTGTTTGTTCTAGAGGCAGTATCTGTTATTTTGCAGGTGGGATACTACAAGCTTACTAAAAAACGTATTTTCCTAATGGCACCAATTCATCATCATTTTGAAAAGCTTGGTTGGGCTGAGTCTACTGTTGTTGTGCGTTTTTGGATTATTGCATCTATCCTTGCATTAGTTGGCCTTGCGACACTGAAAATTCGCTGATGTTAGTTTCATTAAAGTCTGTTGACTATATTCTTAAAGATGAATCGCAAACTAGAACTTTGCTGCACGATATAAATTTTGATATTTTTCCCAATAGCATAACAACAATTATTGGCCCAAATGGCGCAGGTAAAACAACTCTTGTGCGACTGCTTTTGGGTTTAATTCAGCCAACATCAGGTAAAATTAAAAAGCAAAAAAAATTACGGATAGGCTACGTGCCCCAAAAGCTTCATGCTAATCGTTTTATGCCTATGACTGCTAGTACCTTTTTAAGTCTGTGCGGTGCGCAAAAAATTGATCCTCCTTTTGATATTACTCACTTAATGAATAGGTCAATCCACGCTTTATCAGGTGGTGAATTACAGAAAGTTTTATTTAATGCAGCCGTTCTAAAAAAACCAGATCTACTGATTCTTGATGAGCCCACACAAGGCATTGATGCCGATGGACAGGCAGTGTTTTATGATAAACTACTCGAACTGAAAAGCAAGTGGAACATGGCAGTAGTTCTTATTTCCCACGATCTGCATTTTGTATTTGACCGCACTGATCATGTTATTTGTTTGAACCACCACGTCTGCTGTCAGGGTACCCCTGAAAAAGTCCGTAAAACGCAAGAAGTACAACAACTGTTTCCACGATTTGCTACATATCAACATCACCATGACCATCATCACCATGATTGATCCATTTATACTGCTTATAATTATGGCTGCACTTTTAGCAAGCTTAATCACAGCGCCTCTTGGCTGTATTGGTCTTTGGAATGGATTGGCCTTCTTCGGAGATACGTTAGCTCACGCATCACTACTAGGGGTATGTTTTAGTGTGCTCTTTCATGTTCCTTATGCTCTTGGCGCAGTGATGGTTTGTCTGGGAATTGCATATTTTATTGGGCATAAATCATCAAAACAAAATGATGTATCGTTGGCTGTTATTTCGTATAGTTGCCTTTCGATCAGCATATTAATTATCTCGATTTTTCCAAAAGCAAATCTTGATCCTAATACACTACTTTTCGGAGATTTGCTCAGCACTGACATTTCAGATATTTATCTGCTTATCATAGCTTTGTGTGTTTTATGGGGCAGCATTTCCAAGTATTGGCCAGCAATTCTGATGACAAGTTTTGATGCTGACCTCGCCCAAGTGCAAGGGTTTCCATCCAAAAATGTACGTCTTGCTATATTTTTTGCCTATGCAATAACCATAGGTATTGTCATGAAAATGCTCGGAGCACTATTCGCCCCAGCTTTAGCAATCATTCCAGCTGCTGCTGCACGGTACCGTTCTAAAACACCTTTTGAAATGATAAGCTTTGCAACATTAATAAGCTGTATTTCTAGCCTGATTGGTGTTTGGTCTAGTTTTTATTTTGATTTGCCCACCGGTCCATCTATTATCTGCATGGCCACAATAATACTGGCGCTTATAAAAATAAGCGCCAGATAGATTTAAATTTTATGAATACATACTCCTCGCGGCTTCCGATAAATCGTCTCGGGGGTCTCTTTTTTTGTTGTCTTTCTTAAACTGCTCAATGGCAGGGCAAATATCCTCTAGAGTTACCAATAACGGTGTATTGTCTTCACTTTTTGAAGCGCCCATTAATTCTTGAGCACGTGCATAAAGTGGTTGTAACGCCATGTTAAGAATTGAATTTAAGCTTCTGACTCCAAGATTCATTTCTATACTTGTCAAAGCTAGTTGCCTTATAGCATCTTCTTGAAAGACTAAATCTGCTCCATAGAAACGATTAAATTCATTTTTTACATTTTTTATCGGAGAACCTTCTCTGCTAATCACATCCATCATTGTTTCTAAGGTGTGGCCTTTAAAAGGAATAATTGAAGAAAATCTCCCTGCAAATTCAGGCTCAAAACCAGCAATAATGATGTCTTGGTGAGTTCTAGCAGTTGTGCTTCTTTCTACTTTGTTGTCATGAAGTCCTTGCAAGCCAGAAAATGCTCCTGCCCCTACGAACCACCAGTTTTTCAATTGAACTTGTCTATCTTTTAAAGAAACTGGACTACCATCTAATGGTGCAAGTAGTATACGCTGAATCGCTCTACCAAAACTTTTTCCATCGGTCTCTCTTTCCTCCCTACTTGATGCAAGCTTATCTATTTCGTCCAGTTCAACAATTGCAGAAGGGGGGAATTTGAATTCTTTACAAAACTTCTCGATGCATTCGCTAAAATTTTGTCCCTTAAATCCTTCATCAGTCAGGCTGCGTGCATTAATATGAAGAATTGGAACACCTAAGAATAGCCCTAGTTGCTTAAGGCTTTCGCTTTTTCCGCATCCAGTTGGACCAGTTAATATGCAGTGCATTGGTGAATTTGCAACGGGCTGTCCCTGGTCGACCAAAAATTTATTACACATAAAGCGGTGTGCTAAAAAGCTTAATGAATCAATTGCACTATCTTGCCCTGCAATAAACCTTTTCAAATGTGTAGAAATAGCGATAGAAGAATGCGCGCGCTGACCAACAGGTAAAGCAGAGATTGCCTTTCTCTCCTCAGTTTGCGCTGATAATGCTAATTTTTGCCCACTTGATCTTTTTGCGCTGCTTAGTGTGGGTTTTTTTGCTGTTGCGGCTGAAAAAATAATCATCCCTATTGGAGGATAATGTGGTTTGACCTGTGCTGACACAAAGGATGAGCTTGTAGGCACAAGTGCGTTTGATGTGTTTGAAGGCGGATTTTTTAATTTATTTATAGCCTTAGTAACCATTGCTTTTCTCGGCTGCACCAAGTCCGACTCTAAAAGTCTTTGGTGTATATTATCCAATCCTGAATCTTCCAAATCACCAGGTAATGATGCTTGGAATTCTGCTATTGCGTCTTTCCATCGATTAAGACTTTTATTGTTTGCTGTCAAAGATTTTAATGTTCCAATCAACCGGTCAAAATTTTCATCCGTATTTGATGCTCCCGCCGCATTTTTAATAGGTGGCAATGCATCATCAAGTGGTGGTATTACGTTTGTGTCATCCGCTGCTTTAATTGCAAATGATGCTAAAAGTGTACCAAAGAGAATTGTTTTAAGATTTTTGCTAATCATGGTGCCTCCTCAAAATAAAGGGGCTTCACAAAACTCTTCAAGATGACCACCTGATTTTCAGGAACTCTCTAAAAAGAGAAGTTTCAAAGTCACTTTATTTTTAAATGTTTTACAATTATTATATTGCCGCATAATGTATTAAAATATTGTTAATGTTTGATAATTAATAATATTCTCTTAGTGCTATTAGTTTATCGTTTGTTTCAATTTTTCAAAGATTAGCTGCTAGTTCTGATGAAAAAAATAGTAGATTTTTTCAGCAACCAAACGGTTTATTCCTGTTACAATCATTAAATCTTCAATTCCAGCACGGCTTACTCCAGATGCTGATCCAAAATGTTGCAACAACATTTTTTTACGTTTAGTGCCTATTCCTGGAATATTATCAAGTTGAGATTTTACAAGGGTCTTTTGTCGGCCAGAACGGTGTGTGCCAATAGCAAAACGATGCGCCTCATCGCGTATAGTTTGTAGAAAATATAGCAAAGGACTATTTTTTTGTAATTTTCTAGGGTCTGAGCTAGGAAAATAAAAGGTTTCATCGCCCGCATTACGGGCAACACCCTTAGCAATTCCTACTATTGGTAATTCTACGTGACATTCCTCTAGTATCTTTGCAACTGCGTTAACTTGTGCTTGTCCTCCATCAATCAACAATAAATCTGGTAAAGGCCACTCATCTTTATGACTTAATCTTCTTCTTATAACCTCACGCATCATGGCAATATCATCACCACCAAAACTTAGTTCTGATTCTTTTATCAAAAACTTACGATAGCGAGATTTCTCAAAACCTTTAGGCGTTGCGTAAATCAAAACACCATAAGCAAAAGATCCTTGTAAATGACTGTTATCATATACTTCAATACTATCAATATTTGAAATGCCCAAGAATTCTTGAAAAAGTTTGAACTGTTTTTGGTGGGTCATTTCACTATCGTGGCGTCTTTCTAGATATTCTTTGGCGTTTGTAAAAGCATGCATTACTAAGTCATGTTTAACAGAATTTTTCGGGCATTCTATTGATGTCTTAACTCCATATTGTTGACGCATGCTCATCACCAAAACGTTAATGTCTTCAGGTAATATATTGCACAGTATTGTCATAGGTGGTTCATGAGTAATATAAAACTGGTTAATAAATGCGGTGATTTGTTCTTCTTGAGATGCTCCGTCAGTATGGGTTATTTCAAAAGTTTCTGTTCCGTAGTTTCTTCCATGACGAAAGAAAAATCCCTGAATTGCAGTGCGGTTGCCAAGCTGCGCTAGGGCAAAAACATCAGCATTATCTACCCCTGCTACATTAATACGTTGCCGTGCTTGAATTTGTGTAAGCAAACGAATGCTATCTCTGTATTGAGCTGCTCGTTCGAACTCCATAGCTTCTGATGATTTGTGCATTTTCTCAGCTAATCGTTGTTGTACGTCATCGCTTTTTCCTGTCAAAAATGCTTTAGCTGATTGTACGGATTCTTTATATTCCAAAGCAGAAATTTTCCCAACGCATGGTGCAGTGCATCGCTTAATGTGGTACTGCAAACATGGGCGGTTTCTATTCTCAAAATAACTGTCAGAACAGTTTCTTATTTGAAACAAACGTTGCATCGTAAGTATAGTTTCTTCAACAGCTGCAGCATTTGCAAATGGCCCAAAATATTGGCCTTTATCTATTTTAGGTCCTCTGTGCTTTTGTACGCGTGGGTAATCATGTCCTGATAATAAAACATATGGGAACGACTTATCGTCTTTAAGAAGCACGTTGTATCTTGGTTGTAGTTTTTTGATCAAGTTGCTTTCTAAAAGCAACGCCTCAACTTCTGTAGAGGTTGTGACAATTTCTATATTTTGTAGCTCACTCACCATGCGCTTAAGTCGATTAGTAAGATTATCTACCCGTGAATAAAAAATAACTCTTTTCTTTAAGTTTTTTGCTTTACCAATATACAATACTTTTGATGCAGAGCCGATCATCCGATAAATACCTGGCTGATTAGGCAGTATTTTTACCATATCTTTGATAATGCGAATTCCCACTTCTAAAGAAGTTAAAGAGCTAGTTGAGGGTATTTTTTCAATATTTGATTGCATAACTTTTTAATAAAAAATACTAAAAATTCTTTTTAAAGTCTAATAATATTGACGAAATTTTTTACTTATGCTACCCGTAAATCCTAACGCATGCAATAGAACTATACTTAAAAGCTTAATGACAGCTGATTTTCAACACACACACGTTCCTGTGCTTTGCAAGGAAGTGATAGAAATTTTAGACCCCTTACCAGGAAAAATTTATATCGATGGTACTTTTGGAGGGGGAGGATACACACGAGCTATTTTAAACAAGGGTGTAGCTAAAGTTATTGCGTTTGACAGAGATAGTGATGCCATAAAACGTGCGCAATCTTTTTCACAGGAATTTGGCGACCGTTTTGAAATTATTCACGCTTGCTTTAGTGAGATGGATAAATATTTAAAACCAGAATTAATGGCCGGCATAGTTTTTGATTTTGGAATATCAAGCTATCAGGTTGATCAAGCTCATCGAGGGTTTTCCTTTCGTCAAAATGGCCCTCTTGATATGCGTATGGGGATGGGCAGCACTTATTCTGCTGCAGACGTCGTTAATACGTTTAAAGAACAAGATATAGCAGAAATTTTGCGTGTATATGGCGAAGAACCTAGAGCAAAAAGAATTGCTAAAGCCATAATTGAGGCAAGATCTGTAAAACTATTTGAAACAACCCAAGAGTTAGCCGCATTGATCAGAACAATCGTCCCAAGTCAAGATGGTTTTGATGCTGCCACCCTTACGTTTCAAGGCTTGCGTATTTTTGTGAATAATGAGTTAATAGAGATAGAACAGGCTTTACAGCAAAGCAATAAGCTTTTGCCGATAGGGGGGCGGCTGATCACGGTAGCATTTCATGCATTAGAAGATCGTCTTGTCAAAAATCACAGCCGGATAGACTTCAACTATCAGGAATTCCTGTGCACGTACTCTGCTATCAATCGTAAGGTCATTACTCCTTCTCCAGATGAAATAAAATTGAATCCTCGCTGTCGCTCCGCCAAGATGCGTGGTTTTATTAAAGAGATCAGGCGATGAAAAGATCTAGGGTGTTTTTGGTGCTTATGGCATTTTGTGCAGGTTTGGGCTTATTTCGAGTGAAGTATCAAGTTGTTGCTTTAGAAAAACGTCACAAACAAGTAGTGAAAAGCATTGCTGATACCAAACAGTCTATACATATTTTAAAAGCTGAGTTAACGCACCTTAATGATCCGGCAAGACTTCAGAAACTTGCAATATCACACCTTGATTTTAAAGCTTTAAAACCAAGTCAAATTGTTGCAATTGATGAATTGCCAAAACAGAAAACAGAAATAAAGATATCCCAAGATCCTATTGAAGCGCTCATGGATGCAGTGAATGCAGTGAAACCACAATCTGCTGCAAAAGAAGAAAATCATGCAGCCTAAAATTATGATTAAAAGCTTATGGTATCGCTTAAGCGGATGGCGTTTTTCACAGCATCAGCAATTATTGCATACAGCTCGCCAGCGAACTCTTGCTGCCACCGCTATAGCTTGTGTAGCATTTTTTGCAATTTCGGCACGCTTGGTTGACGTTATGGTCATCAGAGTTCCTGCTTGTAATGTTGGTTGCTGTCAAAAAGAATGTCAGTTTCGTCAAAACATTGTTGACAGAAATGGTGTAATTTTAGCCACACAGCTAATCACAGCATCTGTATACGCTAATCCTAAAGTGATCATTAATGCCAAGGAAGCCGCTGATAAGCTTGTGAAGATATTTCCTCACTTGAAACGCGATGTCTTGTTGCAAAAATTGCAGTCTAATCAAGGATTTGTTTGGATTGAACGTCATGCAACGCCTAAACTACAAGAGGCAGTCCATTCTTTAGGAATCCCCGGGATATACTTACAGCAAGATCAAAAACGAGCTTATCCACATGGTTCACTAGCTTGTCATGTAATTGGGCGCTGCGATATCGATGGTCATGGAGTGAGTGGAATAGAGCAATCTTTTGATACAGAACTTCGAACAAAAGAAGAAGATTTAAAATTATCTTTAGATATCCGTGTTCAGCATGCTGTTCATAATGAATTAGTTTCCTCCGTAGAAAAATTCCATGCTGTAGGTGCGAACGCCATAGTTATGAATGTGAAAACAGGAGAGATCATTGCGATGGTTTCTCTTCCAGACTATGATTCTAACCGACCAATGCAAAATCTTGAATGTGGATTTAACCGTAATACTTTAGGTGTGTACGAGCAAGGATCAACATTTAAAATTCTCAATGTTGCTATTGCGCTTGAAACGGGGGCAGCAACCTTAAATTCTAGTTTTGATGCGACAAATCCCGTTCATATAGGGCGCTTCAAAATTACAGATTTTAGAGTGCCTAGTCGATCTTTAAGCCTTGTTGAGGCCCTAGTTTTCTCCTCAAATATTGCAGCAATAAAAATTGCTCAAAAATTTGGTCCTCAGGTCCAGAAGCATTTTATGAAACAATTTGGTATTTTAAATCCACCAAGTCTAGAAATTCCCGAAAAAAGTAATTCCCTGCTGCCTCGCGATTGGAATGAAACTGCTATGATGTCTGTAGCCTTTGGGTATGCTATAGCAGTTACTCCTTTGCATACATTGTCAGCGATGTCAGGAATTATAAACAATGGTTATAGGCCTACTCCTACCTTGAAATTTGTATCAAACGAAGATCGTCAAGAAAGAATAAACTCCTTTTTGAAAGATCCATGCGTAAGTTCAAAAACATCAAAGATAATTCGCAAAATAATGCGCATGATTGTAAGCGATGGGACCGCCCGTAGAGCAAATGTTAAAGGTTATCAAGTTTTTGCTAAAACAGGCACAGCTTATCAAAGCGGAAGAAAGGGTGGTTATGGATCTGCTGCCGATCGTCGCCGCAGAACTTCCTTTATTGGTGGCTTTCCAGCCAACGATCCTCAATATGTCATGATCGTTATGCTAGATGACCCCAAACCAGTGGAAGGAACTTATGGATTTGCTACAGCCGGTTGGAATGTTACACCTACTGCTGGACAAATTATTGAACGCATAGCCCCACTGCTAGGCGTAAAAGCTTGCTTAAAAGAAGAGGAGTCATCAAAAGCAGATGGTATGATATTGACATCTCTTGATAGTAATGAGGATGGGGATCACTAAATTGAATAAATTTTCACTTGTTGATTTACTCAAAGAATTCAATCTAGAAAAAATTCAACCACAACCTTTTGAAGGTATTACAATAAATAATCTCTGCGCGGATTCTCGTAATGCCCAACCGGGAGATCTTTTTGTTGCAATTCCGTGTGCGCAGGTGATTTCGCATGTGAAAGAAGCAATTGAAAAAGGTGCTGTTGCAGTGTTAGCGACACCTGCAATTGCTAAAGAGTTTATCTCTTTTAAAAATATCATATTTATTGAGGATGAAAATCCTAGGCTTGCTTTAAGTGTGATGGCGAAAACATTTTTTAAGGATCAGCCAGAAATCTTAATGGCTGTTACTGGAACTAATGGCAAAACTTCCGTGGTAAGCATAATACGTCAATTATGGGAATTACTAGGATATAGCGCCACATCATTTGGAACAATGGGAGTAGAGCTCACCAAACAGGCATTATCTAGCAACCCATTACTTCCTAAAATGCCATCAAACCTTAACACATACGATAGTTTGTCTTTTTTCCATTTACTACAAAGCCTGCATCGTGCCGAAATTAATCATGCTGTGTTTGAAGCATCTAGCATTGGCTTAGATCAATTTCGTATTCATGGTTGTCGACTTAGCGTTGCTGGGTTCACTAATTTTACCCAAGATCATTTGGACTATCACAAAACTATGGAAGATTACTTTCATGCGAAAGTAAAACTATTTACAGAAGTGCTGCCTGCAGGAAAATCAGCTGTGCTAAACGCAAACTCTCCTTATACGAAACGTCTTAAAGAGGTTGCAATTCAGCGGGGCATTCAAATTCTTACCTACGCTATCAATGCACCAGCAGACCTAATTGCTACAAAAATACAAACTCAAGGGTCAGCTATTACTTTTGATTTAGAATATAAAGGTCAAATGGTTAACAACATTATTTTGAATCTTGCTGGGGCCTTTCAAGTAGAAAATATGCTCTGCGCATTGGGGATGCTTATTGCATCAGGAATATCCCTTGAAAAAATTTTACCTATTATTCCAAAACTTAAATCCATTGCAGGGCGTATGGAATTGATCGGTAAAACTCTAAATGGTGGTGATGTATATGTTGATTACGCCCATACTCCCGATGCACTTGAACGTGCTCTAAAATCGCTACGTGTTTACACTAAAAATGCTGTATGGGTTGTGTTTGGGTGTGGAGGAGATCGTGATCGTCAAAAGCGCCCGTTGATGGGGAAAATTGCTTCAGACTTGGCTGATAAAATTATAGTGACCGATGATAACCCAAGGTCAGAAGAAGCGTCTTCTATTAGAAAGCAAATATTAAGTGAATGTGCTTCGAAAGGACATGAAATAGCAGATCGAAGTCAAGCAATTGCATATGCTATTGCACATCTTGAAAAAGGTGATACGCTTTTAATAGCAGGCAAAGGACACGAAACAGGTCAAATGGTAGGTGATGTGATATATCCCTTTAGTGATAGGCAAGAAGCTGAAAAAGCTCTTAATGGGTTGAACACATGAAAAGTCTTTTCCAAGTTTTTACCCTAATAACAATCTTAACCTACCAAATTTGTGCAGCAGAGAAACCTACAAATGAAGCGTCGCAAAAAAAAGATGCAAAAACAGGAGCACTTGTATTGTACAAAGATCGTTGTATTGCAACGCTTCCAATTAAATTTAGCGGTGAAAAAATACTTGTTGTTCCAGGATCTGTTGATTCTCAGTCTATTTTATTTCATCAACAGAATGGCATGAACCCTGGATATATTATTTCCAAAGGCAAAGAAGTGCCAACAGCGGTAGACCTTATATTAAACTCTAAATCTTCATTTCAAGGAGAAATCACCTATGCGTTCTCCGGAATCAGTTGGCACATGCATCATGTCGTTGTTATCAATGAGCAATTTAATGAAATCCAAAACTTTAATAGCTTTATCAGTGTCGATAATCAATCTGGTGCTAATTTTGAAAACATTCACTTGCGTTTGATCGACGCCCAAACAGACGAATTAATAAAGAACCAAACATTTCATGAATACGTGGTTGATGACCACCAAAGTCTACAAAAAAGTAGTGTTGTACGTATTCCCTGGATAGATATTTGTAAGCAAAGCACAGGGCAAGATTATCGATTAGATGTTGGAAGGGAAAATCTTGCTGATTTGCAACGAGTAGAAAAACAAATTCCTTTGCAAATTTGGTTAAATTTTAAATTGGATGAAAAATTTTCAAAAGATCTCGCAAGTGGTGATGTTACTATATACATTAGTGACCTCAGTAACGTATTAAGATTTTTAGGTACTAGCAGACTCCAAGCTACTAAATCAGGAGATGACATACAGTTAGCCATACCGCCTCAGTTGCTCGCTCAACTTAAGTCCAATCAAGATTCGCCTCTTTCGCAAATCCAAGGAAATTTGGAACAAACAGAATTTAGAACTTTGCTTACAGAAAAAGTAGTAGAAGCAGCATACAGACTAACAATTCGCAATTTTGGGGAAAAAGAAGCAAACATTAAAGTTATGCTTCCTTTCGGGGAAAATCGTGGTAAGATAGTCCGCGAAAGTATGGCGCATAAACAAGAAAATTCTCAGAGTGTATATTGGTCCGTCAAGGTTGCCCCAAAAACTGAGATCGTGCTTCGTTACCGCGTTCAATTAATGAAAGAGTAGTTTAGTGCAGCAAGGATTGTTGCCATTAGAATATACAGAAAATTATAATCTATGCGATTTTGTAGTCGCTAATTGTAACCAGTTAGCTTTTGATCTTTTTCATGCAACTTTGCAAGGCTTCGCTAAAGATAAATTTATTTGCATCTATGGTGAGTCAGGCTGTGGAAAAACCCATCTATTCCAAGGATTAGCAAAAAATTATGGATTTGCTTACAATACTGCTAACCAAGTATTTACAGCAAACATTTGGGATTGGGTTTACGGTGATCAACAAATTTTAGTTTTAGATGATGCTCATAAAGTGGAAGATGATGTTTGGTGGTTCCATCTTTATAATCTGGTAAAAGAGCAAAATAAAACTCTTGTTATCGCTGCAACTAAACCCCCTGCTATGTGGCCTGTTAAGCTTGCTGACTGGAGATCTCGATTGGCAACATTCATTAGTGCTGAAATGCATAATCCTGATGATGATACGCTAAAACGAGTGCTTGAAAAAATATGGAAAGACAAAGGCATCGTGGTTGATAATGCTATTTTTGAGTATTTATCTCGGCGCATAGAACGAAATTTTCCAGCTATTTGTAAATGGGCAAAAGAAATAGATACGCTTTCAGCGCAACAACGTCGTCCTATTACCGTTAGTATGCTCCATCCTCTTTTTTCGGCATGAATGTAGAAGTCGCAGTACCTTCAATTCTAAATGACACACTTACTTATTCGTGGCCATTTGATTCGCCACCTCTTGTAGGTCAGCTTGTAGAAGTGTCTCTAAAAAATAGTATAACGCATGGCATCATTTGGTCATTAGAACAAAAGACTCTTAATTTTAGTCACAAGCTTAAGCAAGTTTCTTTGGCTCATTCTATTGTTCTGCCTGAGACGTTCATGAGCTTTTTAAAAAAATTTGCTGATTATACTCTTACTCCGCTTGGCATACTTGCCAAACATGTATTACCAAAAGCAATTGCAATGCCCGATATACATCAGAAAATCGAATACAGTTTTAAACTGCCTGAACTCACAAATGAACAGTCTCTTGCTAAACAGGCAATAATAAATAACCTTGATCAATTTCACGTTAGTTTATTAGATGGTGTGACAGGAAGTGGCAAAACAGAAATCTATCTAGAAGCGGCTGTGAAAGCTTACCAAAAAGGAAAACAAGCTTTAATTCTTTTGCCTGAAATATCACTCACAGCTCAGTTTTGCCAACGATTAGAAGAGCGTCTTGGAAAGAAGCCATTAATTTGGCATTCTCAAATCACACCAAAACAGCGCAATCTGATTTGGCATCAAGTTCATCAAGGCGTTCCATGCATTATGTTGGGCGCAAGATCTTCGCTTTTTTTGCCATTTAGTAATCTAGGGTTATTAGTAATCGATGAAGAACACGATCCGTCTTATAAGCAAGATGAAGTTATCATTTACAATGCACGAGACATGGCAATTTTGCGTGCAAAAGAAGAAAATATTCACGTTGTGTTGGTGTCAGCAACGCCAAGTTTGGAAACAGTTTATAATGTGAAGCAGAAAAAATATGCTTACTTAAAAATAAGCAATCGCTTTAACAATGTCTCATTGCCTGAAGTGAATATCCTTTCCATGCGTGGCCTTAAAAAAGCTCAACTAAATTGCCAGTGGCTACATCCTTCTCTTTTTACAGAAATCCAAAATCGTCTTGCCAGGAAAGAGCAAAGTTTACTGTTCCTAAACAGGCGTGGGTATGCTCCTTTAACAATCTGCAGTGATTGTGGTTTTAAAATGACTTGCTCGGCGTGTGATGTGGCACTAGTTCAGCACAAAAATCATCCGCGGTTGCATTGTCATTATTGTGATTCTACTCAATCAATTCCTGATGAGTGCCCAAACTGCGCTCAACCAAGTCTTATGCCTTGTGGTCCAGGCGTTGAAAGGTTAAGCGAAGAGCTAATAAACTTATTCCCCCAAGCAAAAATACTAAGCGTTACAAGCGATTTAGTTAACACACCTAAACGTATCCAAGAGATGGTTACCCAAATACTTAACAATGAGGTAGATATTATTATTGCCACTCAAATGCTCAGCAAAGGGTATCACTTCCCCAACATTACGTTGGTTGGGGTCATTGATGCAGATATGGGGCTTAACGGACCAGATTTACGCTGCGCTGAACGAACTTATCAGCAATTGCATCAGGTAGCAGGCCGATGCGGACGTGAGCAAAAGCCAGGTATTGTGTATTTGCAAACCTATGATCCAGAACATTCAGTTATTAATGCCGTGGCAAATTGGGATCAGGAAAATTTTGTGGCCCTTGAATTAGAAGACCGTGAGCATCATAACATGCCACCTTTTGGCAGATTAACCTCATTTCTTGTAAGTGGACGTGACAACACTGAAGTAATGAGTTTTTGCCGAAAGCTTCTGCACGCTGCCCCCAGACATGATAGCGTTACAATTATGGGGCCTGTTCCTGCTCCTCTTTCACGGTTAAAAAATCAATTTCGGTGGAGATTCCTACTGAAATATCCTAAAGATTTCTCTATCCAACTTTTTATTAAGCATTGGTTTTCTAGAACAAAAAAACCTTCTCAGCTGCGCCTTATTGTAGATATTGATCCCCTGAATTTTCATTAGGAAAATTTCAAACACTTTTCTTGGCTCTTGGATGAGCAGATTTATAAGTATTCATCATGCTAACCTCATCAATCTGTGTGTAAATTTGTGTTGATGAAAGCGAAGCATGACCTAATAGTTCTTGAATGCCTCGCAAATCATGGGAAGATTGCATTAAATGCGTTGCGCAACTATGGCGTAGGGCATGTGGAGTCAATGATTCCGGCATGCCGTTGGCTCTTCTAAAATCTCGTAATACTTTCTGGGCAATACCTGCTTGCAATCGTTTGCCTCGCTCTCCATAAAATAACGGAGCATCGGGATTATTTGCAAAAGGTTGAGCTTCTAGATAATGCAAAAGCTTTTCTTTAATAGCATCAATAATAGGAACTTGCCTGGTTTTTTGTCCTTTACCAATAACTGTAATAAATTGTTCTTCTTGTAGATTGTTTTGATTTAGATTCAACGCCTCACTAATACGCATACCCGTATAATACAATAGCTGCATTAATGCCTGATTACGTAACCCCACCCACAAACATTCACTCATGTTTTGTATAGTGTCATTAATTGCAAAAGCTTGTTCAATGCTAACTGGGCGGGGAAGGGTCTTTTGTAATTTAGGTGACCGCACGTGGAAAAATGCATGATCTTCAAGAATTTTTTCTTCTAAAAGAAACTGTGTCAAACTTTTGACGCCTGCTAATCCTCGCGCAGAAGATCTAGTGTTGATTCCTTTTTTGCGCTGATACAATAGCCATGCACGAATATCCTGTGGCGTGATAGTTTTAAACGTTTCAGTGGTGAGTGGCGCGTTGTGATAATCTTCAAAAAAATTCTTAAAGTCAAAAAAATCTTGAGAATAGGCTTTAATAGTATTTGGCGAACGATTAAGCGTACTGAGTCTTAGTTGCCATTGATGAACGAATTTTTCTAGATTCATTAATTTTTAAAACCTTTATCCTACAATTGTGCTCAGTGTTACTAGATCAATGTACCATTGTCTGAACGTTTTGAAGAGATATTACTTGAAAAAGGAATTATCACCTCTGATCAGCTCCATATAGCTCTCATCGAGCAGCAAAAACAAGGAGAGCTCTTAGGTGAAATTCTTATCAATCTAAAATTTGTTTCGCCCGCTGTGATTTGTGAATTAAGTAGTCAGATTTCTGGATATCTCCATATTGATCTGCAGCAACAACGTTTAGATATTGATTTAATAACAAAACTTGGCAGAGATTTTTGTGAGCGTTATCATGTCGTTCCTTTTCATTTAGATGAGGCATTGCATATAGCAATGTTAGATCCAGAAAATGTTATCATTCAAGATTATGTAAAAAAGAACACAAGAATTTTTTTTAAAAATAATCCTCAGTGGGTATTTTATCATGCTGATAAAACCTCTTTATTGCATGCATTGCAACAATCCATTCAATCAATTATTCATGCCCCCGATGCATCGCTCGAAAATCTTTTTACTAATTTGCTAAATGAAGCTTTTTCTAAAGATACGTCAGATATTCATTTCATGCCGCTTGAACAAATGGTTCTTATAAAATTTCGCATTCATGGAGAACTGGTAACACATCAACATATTGAAAAAACTGTTTTTGATAAAATGGTTGTGCGCTTTAAAATTTTATCGCATCTAGATATCACAGAGCGTCGTCGTCCCCAATCAGGAGGATGTATTCTCACGATTTACAATAACCAGATTGATTGCAGAGTATCTTTCCATCCTTGTTTGTGGGGTGAAAGCTTGGTGGTAAGACTTTTGCCTACTAATCGCAAAGCACTAACGTTGCAGACTTTGGGCTTTTCTGATCAACAAATCAAAGAACTAAAAAATATTGTAAAAAATCCTTCTGGCTTATTTTTGGTTTGTGGATCAACAGGCGCTGGAAAAACAACAACGCTGCATGCTCTATTGCAAATGTGTGATCATACAAATAAAAACATCATGACACTAGAACAGCCGATTGAGTATCGCATTAATGGTGTGCGGCAGACCGAGATTCATGAAAATGGCTTGGTGAGCTTCGCAGACGGAATAAGGTCTATGTTGCGGCATGATCCAGATATCATGCTGATTGGTGAAATTCGTGACGAAGCTACAGCAAAAATGGCTTTGCGGGCATCTATGACTGGGCATTTAGTTTTTGCAACACTCCATGCATCTTGTCCATTCACTGTTCCAGCTCGACTGATTGATTTAGGAGTCACGCCCAATTTATTAAGCGGACAAATTTTAGCTGTTTTAAGCCAAGAACTAGTGCGTATCGAACAAGGCAGAAAGGCTAGTGGTGAATTAGTAATTTTCACAGAAAAAATGCACCAGCTGATTGCAGATGGTGGTGATAGCGTCAAATTAAGAAGATTACATAAATCTAAAAATAATAAGCTCTAGCTAACTGTAAAAATTTCATAACCTGTATCTGTAACGCCGACAGTATGCTCCCACTGTGCTGATAGGGACATATCTCGAGTAACAGCGGTCCATCCATCATCTAGAACCTTTATATTGTATTTTCCGGCATTGACCATGGGTTCAATCGTAAAAAACATGCCTTTTTTTAGCTCAAGTCCCTCGCCTGATTTTCCATAATGCACAACGCTTGGATGATCATGAAAAACACGTCCGATCCCGTGTCCACAAAAGTCACGTACTACTGAAAATCCATTTGATTCAACATATTTTTGAATGGCATGCCCAATATCTCCAAGGGTAGCGCCAGGCCTTACAACTTCAATTCCTCGCATCATGGCTTCGTAAGTAGTATCAACGAGTTTGCGTCCGCGCACGCCAACCTTGCCTATACAAAACATGCGACTAGTATCGCCGTGCCAACCATCTAGAAGAGTAGTTACATCTATATTAATGATATCCCCGTCTTTTAGCTTCTTAGGGCCAGGAATGCCATGGCAGACTACATGGTTGATAGAAGTGCATATAGATTTTGGATAGCCACGATAACCTAAAGGGGCCGGTTTAGCGTTATGCTGAACAATATAGTCATGGCATAATTTATCCAATTTTTCGGTTGAAATGCCTTCTTTAACAAAAGGGGTAATATAATCGAGAGTTTGTGAAGCCAGCTTTCCTGCTTTTCTCATGCTTTCAAAATCAGCATCTCCATGAATAACAATAGAATCTTGTTCTTGTTCGTCATGATCATGATGGCAGTGTTCACCGTGTACATGATGGCTGGGGTTGATCATAAAGCCTCTCTATAGTTAAAAAAATAGGGGCTTTCGCCCCCGTAATTGAAGTAGAAAAAAATTAACGTGAGTAGAACTCAATCACAAGATGTGGTTCCATTTGTACTGGATAAGGAACATCAGCAAGCTTTGGTCCGCGAACAAATTTTCCTTTTTGAGCTTTTGGATCAACATCCATATACTCAGGGATATCACGCTCTGCTAACTCTGCTGCAGCAAGAACGTTAACATTTTCTTTCATGCTTGGCATAATAGAAATTTCGTCGCCATCTTTTACAAGGTATGAAGGAATATTCACGCGCTTTCCATTAACAGCAATGTGTCCATGGTTTACAATTTGGCGAGCTGCGAAAACTGTTGCTACAAATTTCATTCTGTACACAACTGCATCCAAGCGACGCTCTAGCAATTCAATTAAGTTTTCTGATGTGTCACCACGACGGCGAATCGCTTCCTGATAAAAACGACGAAACTGACGTTCGCTAATGTTTCCATAGTAACCTTTTAGCTTTTGTTTTGCACGCAGCTGAACTCCATAGTCGGAAGGTTTACTACGCTGTTGGCCATGCTGGCCTGGTCCGTAGTTGCGTGAATTAAATGGGCTCTTTGCTCTGCCCCATAAATTAACACCTAATCTGCGGTCAATCTTGTGTTTGGCGGAAACTCGCTTAGTCATCTGAGTCCTAAGTCCTTATAAGTAATAGTTATCAAAAGTATTCATTTTTAGCCTGAAATAAAAGGTCTTGTCAATAAAAACCTTAGAAGGGCAGTTTCAGGCCGGGGATATTCAAACCGCCTGTAATGCTTGACATTTCTTTATTCATGTTTTCATCGGCTTTATTTTTTGCATCATTAAATGAAGCAATAATTAGGTCTTCTAGCATTTCAACATCATCTTTATTGACAATTGAAGGGTCTATTTTTATGCGCATTAGCTGGCCTTTCCCGTTGACAGTTGCCACTACCATTCCTCCTCCTGAAGTGCCTTCCTGTGTTAGTGCTTCGCTCTTTTCTTGAATTTCTTGCATTTTTTGCTGCATCTGTTGCGCTTGCTTGAAAATTTGATTCATGTTTTTCATAGAATTCTCCTAGTTTATTGTCACTTTTGCATCGGGGAACGCATGCAAAATTTCTTTAATTAATGGATGGTCTAAGGCTTGTTGTCGTAAATTTTCCCTTTCAATAGCCCTAGTTTGCGCAATCGTTAAGTTAGAATTATCCTGAACAATATCGATTTTCCATGGTTGCCCAGTAATGCGTTCACAAGCATCTTTCAAAAGTTTTGTAAAATTTTTAGGCGCTCTAGTTCCAATGCCACAGACCAAATGGCCTGGTGTATAAGAAATTAGGTGCACTTCATGAAGGATATGTCCATGCAGTATTCCTTCTTTCGCATATAACAACAAATCTGCCATTGCTTCAAATGTTTGAGGCATGGAAATTTTAGTAGGAGTGGAGGTTGATGTTGATGTTTGTTGAGTGCTCCTGCTACCAGAAGCCGCAGTAGGAGCTGCTATAATATCTTTAACGAATGCTAGGCGCATTAGCGCAACATCCAGCGCTTGGGAAGGCTGAAAACTGTTTTTGATATCATCATACGATTTTTGCATCAAATCCCAACTTTGCAATAATACGCTTGTGGGCAGAAAATCTACTAATTTTTTACCATTTGCCCTTTCAGCTTCTGCCCAGGCAGTATTATTTGCAAGGGATGGAACATTTTTTAGGCAAATAATCCAATACAGAATATGTATAAGATCTTGGGCTATCAACAGCGGGTCGCCGCCACTTTCATAAATCTCGTGTAATGTTTTTATGGCCTGATCGACATCTCCTTGAAAGAGTGATTCAAAAATATTGAATAATTTGTCACGATCACTAAGACCTAACATCGCTTGAGTGGTTGCTGCAGAAATAACTTCATTTCCGCTTAACATAATCGCTTGGTCAAGTAAGCTTAGCGCATCGCGCATTGACCCATCAGCAGCTCTTGCAATAATTGCTAAAGCATCAATTTCGGAAGTTATATTTTCTTGCGCTAAAACGTTCTGCAAATGACTGATAATTTTTGCTGGTTGCATGACCGCTAAATCAAATCGCATGCAACGTGATAATATTGTATCCGGAATTTTCTTGATTTCTGTTGTTGCAAAAATAAATTTTACATGAGGAGGGGGCTCTTCTAGCGTTTTTAATAGTGCATTAAAGGCCGACTTTGAAAGCATATGAACTTCATCGATGATGAAGATTTTATAACGTCCTTGTACTGCTTTGTAGCGTGAAGATTCTGTTAGCTCGCGCATATCATCAATGCCTGTGTGGCTTGCTGCATCTATCTCAACCACATCCATGTGTCGATCAGTTAAAATTCCTTGGCATGATATGCAAACATCGCAAGGAGTAATTTGTGGATGAATCTGCTTACCATCAGTGCCTAAACAGTTTAGGCTTTTTGCTATAATACGGGCTGTCGTTGTTTTCCCAACGCCACGAATTCCATGAAGCAAAATGGCATGAGGTATGCTTTTATTATCAAAAGCATTTTTCAAACTGGTTACCAAATTTTCTTGCCCAATGAGTTGTTCAAGATTTTGTGGTCTATATTTTCTAGCTAGAACACGATACGACATAAATTTCCTACAAAAATGAAGGCTGCGCTGACCCAATTACCAATCGTTACGGCTGCTTTCTTCCGAACCTGACCGGATTAGCGCGGCATTTGTCCAGGCAACCTTCACATGAAAGGTATCATGATTTTTTTAAAAAGGGAATTAGATTAGCGTAGTAAGAAGAAGAGCTTTTTCTAAGCTTTTATCTCAAGAATCAACTCAATCACATAGCTATGATATGTTGATCCATATAATAATTTTCATGCTATCTTTTAAATTAATTCTTCAAAATTATAAAAAGTGTTTTCAAGAAACTCAGCCAAAATTAACGCCGCCAAAAGTTTGGTGACAAGAAAATAATGGCAGTCAATAATTCAAGGCGCCCCAGAATCATTCCAATCATCAAAAGTATCTTCGATGCTAATGGAATAGAGCAAAGATTGCCAGCGGGACCTAGTGTTTTTCCTAGTCCAGCTCCTATATTGCCGACGCTTGCGACAGCACCAGACAATGAACTTATAAAGTTAAGTCCAGTTAATGATAGTAATATTGAAAGTACTGCAACAGTCACTAGATACAGGCCGATAAAAGAGAAAACAGATGTTACTAAATGATCAGAAATTTTTTGACCTTGATACATCGGAACAAAAACGCCATGAGGTCGTCGCAACTGCTTTAAGTGGTTGCGAATGAATGTGGCAACAATTTGAAACCGAAAAATTTTAATGCCACCAGCAGTAGATCCAGTGCTTCCTCCAATAAAGGACATTAGGAATATCAAAGTGACAATAGTAGATCCAAAATCCATATAATTAAACAACACAAATCCTGTTGTGGTAATTGTTGAAACAGCGACGAAGCATCCCATACGTATGCTCTCAAGCAATTCTTTTCCTTGAATAAGTAAGCAGAAACTAAGAGATACACTTGCTAGGGCAAGTGTCATTAAATATCCTTTTAATTGTTGGTCGCGAAGAACGCTTTTATAGTCTCCCTGCCACATGCGGATATAAAGCATTAAAGTGCTTCCGCCGATGATCATTAAAATCACAAGTATGGTTTCTACACTTGGGCTATCAAAAGCAGTTAATCCTGAGTTTCTTGTTGAAAGTCCTCCAGTGGAAATTGCTGCTGCTGCATGACAAAATGCATCAAAAACTTGCATCCCACAAAAACTCAAACTTATGCACCCGAGAACTGTAAAGAAAGAATAAGCATATAAAATCCCTGTAGCAATTTGAGAGACTCTGGGCAGAATTTTTTCAGAGCGATCTGAAAACTCACTCCTAAACAGCTGCATTCCGCCAATACGTAGCACGGGAAATATGGTTATTGCCATCACAACAATTCCAATGCCACCAAGCCATTGCAAAATAGCACGCCATAATATCAAACTTTTGGGGATGGATTCCAAGTCATTCATCGAAGCAAATCCAGTTGTGGTTAGCGCGGAAACCGATTCAAATAAAGAGTTAACAAAAGTGCAATCAGGGGAAAGCCAATAAAAGGGTAATCCCGAAAAAAAACTACATGTCACCCAAGATAAAAACGTCAATAAAAATGCTTCACGGATACCAAGTTTAATCTGAGTTTTTTGATAATTTGTAAGCGATAGCAGCACTCCTGTGCTGCTTGTAATGAAGAATGGAATTAAAAAAAACTGCCAATCACTGCTATTTTCAAACAAAAGCTCATAAGCTATTGGAATCAACATAATGCCAGCAACACCAGCAATCATGGCTCCAATCACAAAAAATACTGATCTCCAGTCAATCATTGATTCGCTCGTTATTACTTAAATTTATAGTGCTTCCCAAATTTAAAGAGATTTTAAATGAGATAATATTTTCTTTGTTACGCATTACAAAAATTATATGGGTAGCGTTTAGTGGTGAAACGCCAAACAAATCCTGGGGGAATATTTTTCCATAGCGAAACAACACGCTTTTGTAAAAGCTCTCCCTCCATAAATCGTATGGGGGAAACAGGACTATAGGTAACATGAAAGATTGAGCCAGTTTCAGGATTTAAAACATCCAAAGCTGATTGGATAATACGTTCACGTATTGCATCTTCCATGTATGTTAATGGTATTGTAGATATCACATAATCAACCTTACCAATCCACGAATTTGGTATTAATTTTGGCAGTTCTTCTGAATTGCCATGGATAATTTTTGGTTGTGTTTTTAATTGATATAAATCACACAGAGATGCTTTTAAAAAGTCACCCATTGTTTGGTCAGGCTCAACCACTGCAAGTCTATCAATATTTGCTCCTCTTGCTAAAATAGCTCTCGTTAAACGCCCAGTTGTAGCACCAATCTCAACAATTGTTGTTTTCTCGGTGATGTTTAGTTGACTGGCTGCTAAACTGGCAAGTTTTAAAGAAGTAGGCACGAATGCGCCTAACTGAATAGGAGATTTCAAACACTGCCTGAAGAATAATTTATTTTCTTCAGCAACCAGTGATTTGGTCGTTGTAGTATATGATAAACTAGTCATAATAACAGATCGAGAATAACTAAAAGCATTTTAGCTGTATTAGCAAGAGATCGCAAATGTCTATACAAGTTTCGGGGCTAGTTCATCCATTTATTCGTGTTTCTTATTATCTTCCTATTAATATTTTAGTGTCAGGAGGAAGTGTTTTAGCAGTATGTGGGGTGAATGGAAGCGGTAAAACCACATTTTTGAAATTACTTTTAAATGAAGTGCAACCCAAAAAAGGCACCATTAACGCACATGCTGAGTATGCGTATTTGGGGGTAAAAAATGGACTTAAACCGCAACTGAAACTTCGTTTGCAATTACCGTATTTTACATCAAAACCGCAACAGTTTCCCTGGCCAGAATTTCTAGATAAAATTTATCAAGATCTATCAAAAGGCCAACAACGCTTAGTCGCTCTATGGATAGTGTTACATAGTACAAAATCACTGATTCTAATAGATGAACCCTTTATGCATTTAGATAAAAATAATTCTTCACTTGTGAATGCATGGATAAATGAGCAATTGAACTTAAAAAAAACAATTATTCTGACGCATCATAATCCTGAAGATTTAAAAACCATACAATCACTGCAAGTACTTGATTTAAATGAATGCTAACTAATAAACGTAGATCATTAACGTATAAAATTTTATTAAAAGTATTTTAATTATTTTCATGTAAAACGATTCTAGATTTAATAATTTTAGAGTCAATTCATGAAAAAAATATTAGTTTTAACAATTTCCCTTTTTTGTGCCGTTTCGGCTCGTATGAGTAAGGAAGAAATAACTGCAGAAGTAGAAGCATATAAGGGGGTCGCTCGACAAGCTGGCGAGATAATAAGCCCTATGTATGCGCAAGTGAAAGAAGCTCAAAAAACGGCAAGTGCTCCATTAGATGAAGTAATTGCTCCATTAGAAATTGAAAGAAGCTCCCTTCAAGAAAGGGTCCAGGATCTTTATAACCACCGAAGCCATTTGATAGAAGAGCATAGAGTGAAGATGCGCTATTTAAGCGAAGAGCATAAAGCTTCTCTAGAAGCTGCACTTGCTCCATTGCAAACAGAGCTTGCAAGGCTTCGCGATCCAATACAAGTTCAAGCGGAAAAATTGCGTCAAGCACGATGCAAAGTAGAGTCCGATCATTATAAAATGAAAGCTGACCCCAAATGGGGAAAATGGGTCGATGGACTTGATAGTTTAGGAGTGGGAATCAAAATGAGTAACTATGATAGGCAAATTGCTGAATTATTCTCTAGCGTTGATGGTGATTTGCCTGTTCACATTGATGAAATAAAAAGAGATATGGAAAGCAAGCATGATGAATGCTTGAAAGATGAAGCAACGCGCTTTAATGCTGACCTAGATTTAATGCAATCAAAAATTCAAGAAATACAAAATGCTATAACTCCTTTTGATGAGCAGATTCTTGCGCTTAAAAAAGAAAAATCATCTATTCTTCGTGAAGTAGCGCAAGGTAGTTCTGCTCTCCTTCAAGAAATTCAGCAAAACATAGAGATAGAATCAATATTTAACAAAATAGAAGGATTTACGCTTGTTAAGAAAAGAAAAAACAGAAAATCAACTCATAAATAATTTGATTAAATCATTAAGTTTTAGTTTTGATCATTTTTAAAATAATGTTCGTGCTTAAACTAAAAAAATAAAGGCCTGGGAACTAATGTGCCATTATGCATTAGCCCGATTTCATGTGTGTGGAAAAATAAAAATTTTTTAACACGAGGCATTCTAAATATTTTTGTACTTTTTAGAGTGCGAATTTTTTGACTTTGTTCCAATGTGTCTCTGATCTTTTGCTTTCTTAGAGTGTATAGATGAACAAAAAAGTGACCCAAATAACATAAGTAAAAGAGCTAATTTTGCTAGTGCCAGTGCGTTCATTTATGTCTAGCCTTAATTAGTTTCTACGCAAATGCTAGGTTACTTGTTTTGAATAATCAATGGGAAAATCAGTTGGCTTTTTCTCGTTGACATACGAAATGGATCATTAAGTGCATGGTGTGTTCGTTTTCTAATTATGCCTTGCTATGTAAGGTTTCCTTTAAAAAAAATTCTGCCTGCTCAATTAACTCATCCATAATGCTGGCAGTTGACTGAATTTTGCTGACCATACCAACGCTTTGACCTGCCATTAAAGAGCCATTTTCAATGTCTCCATCAATTGCTGCGCGTCTCAAAGCCCCAGCCCAGTAGTGCTCTATTTTTAACTGTGCTTCTTTTAAGTCAAGCGAGCCACTATCGTATTCTTTTATGACGGTTGCTTGCACTTCTAAAAATTCTTTAGTTGCTTTATTAGCTAGTGCACGGACTGGTATAACTGGAAAACGTGGGTCAAGTTGCAGTGACACGATAGCATCACGGGCTTGAGCTTTAATAAAAGCCTGCTTGAAATTTTCATGGGCGGGTGATTCTTCGGCGCACACAAAACGTGTGCCTAGTTGGCATCCACTTGCGCCCATTTTGAGATAGGAAACAATAGCTTCTCCTCTGCCTATGCCTCCCGCTACAAATACTGGCACCTCATGAATTTGTGGTAATATTTCTTGGGCAAGAACGCTGGTTGACACTGGACCAATATGTCCGCCCGCTTCACTGCCTTCTATAACTAAGGCATCTGCCCCCATTTTTATTAATTTCTTAGCGATTACCAGTGCAGGGGCAAAGCCAATTATTAAACAGTCATATTCCTTTAACTTAGAAAAACTTGCAGCATTTGGTAAGCCTCCCGCTAGAACGACATGACGAATTTTATGTTTTCCGCAAATACCAATCATTTCTTCAAGCTTTGGATGCATTGTAATGAGATTAACGCCGAAAGGCTTTTCTGTTATTGCTTTTGTGCGAGTAATTTCTTGACAAAGTAGGTCGGGAGACATAGCTCCACTCGCAAGCACACCGAATCCGCCAGCATTTGAAATAGCTGCGACTAAACGATGGTCGGAAACCCATGTCATGGCGCCGCCCAAAATAGCATATTTAGTCCCTAGAAAATCACTGCCTCTTTTAAATAAACGTTCAATAGATAAGTTGTGATAAGTCATTTAAGCAGCCTTTTGAGAGGAAGATTGGTCAAGGCAGAATGCCTTATGAAGAGCCGTTAATGCTAGTTGTAATGATTGTTGATTAATAACTAGAGACATTTTAATTTCTGACGAATAAATCATATGAATATTTATTCCTTCGTTAGCTAAAGTTCTACATATTAACGCTGGAATATCCATGTTGCTGCGTAGTCCAATACCAATTACAGTGATTTTTGCGACATTCCGGTCAATAGAAATATCAGAAAATCCAAGCGTATCTTTAGAGCTGTTCATCGTTTCGCTAAAACGCTCAATATCGTTACGATTAATCATGCCATCTAAATCACAACAGCTTTCGCGTGTGTGTGATTGGGTAATCATATCTACAAGGATATCGGATTGCCCCATAATTGTATAAAGTTTTGCCGCAATTCCTGGTTGATTTTTTAAATTTTTTAAAGTGATTTTTGCTTCTTGTAAGCTGTGCACAATGCTTGTGACGTTTCTTTTTTCTGCAGTAGAGTGATAGTTCTCAACAATTTCAGTGCCCTTAGGTGAGTCTGCTAGGCTAGATAATACCCGCAATTTAATTCCATGTTTCATGGCCATTTCAACTGAGCGTGGCTGCAGAACTTTAGCTCCAGCTGCAGCCATTTCAAACATTTCATTATAGCTTAAAGTGTCTTGCCTTCGAGCATCTGGAACCAATCGAGGATCTGCTGTATATATACCATCGACATCAGTGTATATATCACAACGATCGGCTTTAAGAGCCACAGCAAGTGCAACGGCAGTGGTGTCTGATCCGCCTCGTCCAATGGTCGTTATCATACCTTCCTTACTTAATCCTTGAAATCCAGCTATTACCGGAATTTCTCCGCTACTCAGACTTTGAAGAATTTTATCGGGGCTTATGTGCTGAATTCGTGCATTGGTGGCTACATGATCGGTATGTATGGGAATTTGCCATGCCATGAATGAGCGCGCTTTCATATTTGCTTTTTTTAATGCTAGGGCTAATAAGCCTGCTGTGACTTGCTCGCCTGCGCTCGCTACTACATCATGCTCAGCTGTTGGCTCGTTAGGGCAAAGCGCTTGAGAATAGCCAACTAATTGATCTGTAATGCCAGCCATTGCAGATACAACTGCAACGATTTGATTTCCATTCAGCATTTCCTGACGAATAACTTGCGCGACATGCTCTAGTCGTGCCAGATTTGCAACTGAAGTGCCGCCAAATTTTAAAATACAAAGTGCCATGATATGAATATGGTATGTTGAGTTGTAAATATCAAGAGAGTGGACTGCTACTGTAAAACAAAATAAGAATTTTAAAAAGGAATTTATCGATGGAAGGTGCACCTCAAGCTGCTTATTTTAACAATCTTGCTGACCAATGGTGGGCAAACGACGGGGCATTTGGTGTTTTACATTCAATGAATCCTGCTAGAATCAGTTTTATTAAAAAATTAGTTAATCAATTTTTTCCTAAGAATGGCCTAAAAAATTTGAATGTGCTTGATGTAGGTTGTGGCGGTGGAATTGTTTGTGAGCCTCTGGCAAGATTAGGTGCAAAAGTTACAGGAATTGATGCGAGTGAACAGGCCATTTTAGCAGCTCGCGCGCATGCCCATGAATACAATTTATCCATTCAGTACGAGTGTAAATCTTTAAAAGATATAAAAGGATCGTATGATTTAGTTACATGTTTAGAGGTCATTGAACATGTAGATAATTTAAGTGATTTTATTCATGAGCTAGCAAAAAAAATAAAGGCGGGTGGAACTCTTATTTTGTCGACTTTAAATCGCACTGTTTTTTCTTATGTTGTTGGTATTTTGGGAGCTGAGTATATTGCTAAAAAGGTACCTGTTGGTACGCACGATTGGCAAAAATTTCTTGAACCCTTTGAGCTAATTTCTTTAGTAGAAAAATATGGAATGAAAGCTGTATCTTTAGAAGGGCTTAATTATTCACTTTTAAAACGCGAATGGTACTTAGGTGGGCAGTTACGCATGAATTACATTGTTGGGTTTCAAAATAAATCTTAGATTAGAGATGGCTGTTGAATTGGCAAATGGAAAATTACTTGTGTTCCTTCGTTGACTTTTGAAGTAATGAAAACTTGACCTTGATGCAGCTCAATCAATCGTTTTACTAGAGGTAATCCTAGGCCAGCTCCTTTTTTTGCTGTATGCGTGCTTGTGCCGTTTTCGAACATATCAAAGATTTTTTGTTGGTCAGACGGGCTGATGCCCACTCCACTGTCTGAAACACACAGGCCAAACATGTCAGGTTGATCATCAACATGGAATGCTACAATGCTGATGCGCCCTCCGGGCAAGGTGAATTTTAAAGCTTTGCTCAACAAGTTGAACATTACGTGCTTCAATCTCTTTTCATCGCCGCTAAAGACATCAATATTTGTATTATTTACAACTGATAGCTCTACCCCTTGATCATATGCGCGATTTTTTATAAGAGCTGCGCATGATTCCAGAAATCGTTCTAGTTCAATCTCGTGATAATGCAGAGCAAGCTTTCCTGCTTCTATACTTGCTAAATCGATCATATCACTTATAAGTTGCATCAGTTTTTGGCTGGATTCTGATATGCCTTGGCAGTAATCTAACTGACGCTCGTTTAAAGAGCCAAAATATTGATTGCGCAAAATATCAATAAAACCAGCTATCGTGTTTAAGGGGGCGCGTAATTCATAAGAAACATGAGATATAAAATCTGTTTTAAATCTATCGGCCTGCTCCAATGCTTCATTACGTTCTCTAATTGTTTGTTCAAATTTCCACCGATCAGATATATCAATAAAGCTAAATAAATGAGACCCGTCAGGCAAAGGGATATAGGAGATTTGAATTTTTAGGCCATATGCAGAGTCAAGAAGCTCGGTGGCTGGATGTCTAGTTTCACACAATTCATAAACATGTGTCTCCCAGTAGTTAAATGATTCCTCAAATAATAAGGATTTGGTTGCTTGCAGTATTTCCGCTACATGAGTGCCAGCTTTTTGTTGTTCTTCATTAAGTTGGAGCAGCTCACGAAACGCTTTGTTGCAAAGGCGTAAGCGCAGGTCTCCTCCTACAACTGCCAATCCTTCATGCAAATTATCAATGGTCTCTTTTTGAACAGCAAGCAGAGTATTATAGCCTCGCTCTAAAGCTAATTTGTCTGTAATATCCTCGAAAATCAACAAAATGCCACCCAAGGCATGTGGTGACAAAATCATCTTCAAAAAAGTGCCGTCTGGCTGATGGTGAATTTCGTGAATTGGCTCAAAGATAGTATTGAATAGCGCATTGCGGTTTTCCTTGTGCTTGGGGAAATCATTAACTTCTTGCATTTTTCGACGCTTTCTCAAATCGTCAAGTACTTCGCTAAATCTTGGCCTGCTATATAAAAATGTTTCCTGAAATTGAAATATTTTAAGATAGGCTGAGTTGAAGTATTGAAGGCGAGTGTCAGCTCCATATATTGCTATAGGATTAGAGAGATTCTCCAAAATCTCACGCTGTGCTTGATCATGGCGCTGACGGTCGTTTTCCCATTGTTCTAGTTCTGTAATATCTCGGGCAAAGCCAATACTACCCTTTGTGGAAACTGAAATCTCTTGTATCTCAAGTAGTCTACGTTGCCCGTCTATCACAGCATGTTGTTTGGTTGCTATCTGCTTTTTCTGAGGATCTTGAGTGTGCTCGAAAGGTTTTTTTACTAGCTCAAGACTTTCCGCAATAACCCTCGAAGGGGATGTTTCAAGAGCTTTTGCATAAAAATTATTACAATGGCGAATACGGCCTTGCAGATCCCTAAACCAAATAGCAATTGGAATGTGCTCAACATACTGTCGAAGCATGTCTAACTCCTGCTCAAATTCCACAAATTGTTTGTGTTGGCGTCTTAAATCATTTGAAACGGCCGTAACATCTTGCAAACTTAGAAGGATCATTTGTTTTATCGCAGTATTCTTAATTGGAAGAACGTGCTTATAGTGTTCAAAGCCAATTAATGATCCGCTTACAATTAATTCTCTTTCATGAGGGTGTTCAATAGTAAGTTGTAAGCTAAATTCGCCTCCATATGCGTACAAGTGTTGCAAGGCGCGCTGAAATTGACTTAAAGATGATTGGCCAAAAAGTCGGAAAATATCTTGTAACCCAAATGATTGGCTGCTACCAATCCCCAGCAATTGTAAGAAATGCTGAGAAGTAATAACGTTATCTTCTCCTACGTACCAGCTGCACCATGAGAAGGGAAGATGATGTATAAGTATTCTGTGTGCTGCTAATTTAGCTTCGATTGCTTGCTTTTGAAATAGGGCGCGTTTGTAAACAACACCCAAGGCAACGAGGGTTATACAAAGAATAAAAATGACAAGTATTGCTAGTTCAGTCAAGATTACCAAACCCTTTCTTAGATAATTCTAACTTGACATTTAATTCTTGAAAAGAGCAAATAATATTGTAAATACCTGATATGCTTTTTATTCCAATTATAAAGTCTAAAAAAATATTATTTACTGGAAAAAATAGTTTGCGTTTTCAATTAATAGTAACTATAAGTGTAACATGTTTAAATAATGAATAGGTTATGTATGACTGAATCAACAACTCAACTAGATGTTCTTAACATCACAGCTGATATAGTGTGCGCTTACGTCAGCAATCATTCTGTGGAAGTTACTGACATTCAAAGTATCATGCAGAAAGTACATAGCGCCGTACAAGATTTGATGCGTCATGGCCAAGGATTTCGTAAATCTGGACCACTTGTTCCAGCTGTGCCGATTGAGGAATCAATAAAGGATGATTACATTGTTTGTTTGGAAGATGGTAAAAAGCTTCAAATGTTGAAGCGTCACCTGAATACGGTTTATAAAATGAGTGTTGATGAATATAGAGAGCGCTGGGGCTTGGCACCTGATTATCCAGTGGTTGCTCCAAATTATGCGCGTCGCCGTAGCCAAATTGCTAAGAATACAGGTCTAGGTCAAACAGGACGTCGCAAGCGAGTTCAGTTTATTGACAAATCAAAAGCAGCTATTAGCCAAGTTGCTGCTGTTTCTAAATAAATTAAGGCATGACTGCAAATTCACAAAAAGTTTATGTAAAAAATTACGGCTGTCAGATGAACGTTTATGACGGGCAAAAGATGGCCGATTTGCTTAAGCCTCACGGGTATGCAATTACAGAAACTCCCGAAGATGCAGACGTTGCAATTCTAAATACTTGTCATATTCGTGAAAAAGCAGAACATAAAGTTTTTTCAGATTTAGGACGTTTATCTGTTGTAAAGAAAAATCGAAAAAAAATAGATCAGCATTCTGATATGATCATTGCTGTTGGTGGCTGCGTTGGGCAAGCTGAAGGCGAAGAAATTACCCGGCAGGCTCCCTATGTAGACATGGTGTTTGGACCACAGAGTTACCATCGTTTGCCAGAAATGCTGGCTCAGGTTGAGCATAAAGTAAAAGGTAAGCGGCGTAAGGTCATTGATACTGAATTTCCCGCAGTAACCAAATTTGATTTTTTGCCATCAACGAATGAAACTCCGGTGAGTGCTTTTGTCACTGTGCAAGAAGGGTGTGATAAATTTTGTCATTTTTGTGTTGTGCCGTATACGCGTGGCGCAGAATACTCAAGATCTGTTAAGAGTATTCTGCAAGAAGCAAAACACTTGATTGATTTGGGCGCTAAAGAGATTACTTTGCTTGGGCAAAATGTGAATGGTTATCACGGAGAAGGTTTTGATGGCAAAGAATGGTCATTAGGCCGTTTGATTTATTCACTGGCTGATTTAGATGGTCTAAAACGCATCCGTTACACAACATCTCATCCACTTGATATGCATGATGAATTATACAACGCTCATCGTGATATCAGCCAATTAATGCCCTTTTTGCACTTGCCAGTACAATCAGGTAGTGACCGTATTCTAGCTGAGATGAACAGAAAACATAAGGCAGCAGATTATTTGCGAATTATTGAAAAACTGCGCGCTGCGCGCCCCGACATAGCGTTTTCATCAGATTTTATTGTTGGGTATCCTGGGGAAACATCTAAGGATCACCAGGACACTCTTGCATTGATTAAAGAAGTTGGGTATGCACAAGCCTATTCCTTTAAATACAGTCCACGTCCTGGAACTCCTGCAAGTATTTTACAAGCTCAAGTACCAGAAGAAATAAAAGTTGCACGACTTGCTGAATTGCAGAACTTATTAAATGAGCAACAAACTGCATTTAATCGATCTAAAGTAGGAGAAACCTTAGAAGTCTTATTTGATAGGGAAGGAAAGTTCCCTGGGCAAATTATTGGAAAAACTGCTTATATGCAATCAGTAACATTAGAAGGTGATTCTTCATCATTTGGTAACTTTTTGAACGTTAGAATAAAACATGGATTTGAAAATAGCTTGAGCGGAGAACGTATTTGAGCGACCACAATGGTGTACATTTAGAATTTGCAGACAACGTATTATTTTCGCAACTTGTTGGGCCAGCCGATACAAATATAGCTCATATAGAAAATCGTTTTGGTGTGGTTATCGCCGTCCGGGGTAACCATATTTCAATAAGTGGTTCTGATGCAGATATCGATGCAGCAAAAAGTACGTTGCAGTATCTATATGCCCAGCTAACAAGAGGAAAAGCAATCGATGCATTAACTCTTGAGGAAGCGATTCGTATCGTAAGTAGCTCTGTTAGTTTCCAACAAAATGAAACAAATACTCCGAATGGAAAAATTAGCATTGCAACAAAGCGAAAAATAATCTTTCCTCGGACTGTTAATCAAGGCGAATATCTTAGTGCCATGCAGGCAAGAGATATGATTTTTGGAATTGGTCCTGCCGGTACTGGAAAGACATATCTTGCAGTAGCCGTTGGAGTGTCAATGTTGATTGCAGGGAAGGTTGACAAAATTATTCTAACGCGTCCAGCAGTTGAAGCAGGAGAAAAACTTGGTTTTTTACCTGGTGATATGCGAGAAAAAGTTGATCCATATTTGCGACCTCTTTATGATGCTATGCATGATATGCTTCCAGCAGATCAAGTTGAGCGAAGGCTTACGAATGGAGAAATTGAGATCGCTCCGCTTGCTTTTATGCGCGGTCGCACTCTCTCTAATGCTTTTGTCATATTGGACGAGGCTCAAAACACAACTCCCGTTCAAATGAAAATGTTTTTAACAAGACTTGGGCATAATGCTCGTATGGTTATTACTGGTGATCTTTCTCAGATTGATTTGCCAATTGGTATAGAGTCAGGCCTGAAGCAGGCTGTAAGAGTTTTAAAAAATATTCCAGATATTAGCTTTGTTGTTTTTGATGAGAACGACGTTGTCAGACATCCTATAGTCTCTAAAATTGTCGCTGCTTATGATAAAGAAGTAAAAGCATAATTATGTTAGACGATAGTAGTAATCTTGATGTGTTGATTGATGTTGATGACGAACGCTGGCTTGAGTGGCACACACCTGATCAGTGGCACAACTTGCTGCATAAGGTCATCTATCAGGTGCTTGATGAGCTGAAAATACAAGCAAAAGTAGAAGTTAGTGTTTTGCTCACTAATAACGCTGAAATTCATGCATTGAATCTTGAATACCGTGATAAAGACAAGTCTACGAATGTGCTGTCTTTTCCAAATTTAAGCGAAGAAGAATTGCGTTTTTTGCATAAAGAGCAAGCATATCCCATTATGCTCGGAGATCTCGTCTTAGCTTTTGAAACTCTTCTAGAAGAAGCAAAGGAAGAAAAAAAAACTTTTCTGGATCACTTTAACCATTTAACGGTTCATGGTATGTTGCACCTGTTGGGATACGATCATGAATCTGATGATGAAGAAGAGTGTATGCAGGAAAAAGAAGTAAAAGTCTTAAAATCTCTTAACGTTAACAACCCGTATCAGTGATTATGGCACTTAAAGATCTCATAAAATTTTTTAAAAAATCTGAACCCGAAACTCTTCGAGGTACTATAGAAGAGTTGATTGAAGAAAGTGAAGAGGAAGAGCCGTCGATTGAGTCCGGAGAGCGCGCGCTCTTAGAAAATGTGCTAAATCTACGCGATTTAACAGCTCAAGATGTTATGATTCCTAGGGCGGATATTATTTCATCCACGATTACTGGTGATGCAGACGAAATGCTTCAGCTTATGGTTAAGCATAATCTAAGTTTCTTGCCTATTTGCAGTGATACCTTGGATCATATAGTCGGGGTTATTCATATAAAAGACGTACTAGCTTGGATTCAAAATGGACGACAAACACCAATAAAGCATCTGGTTAAAGACGTCTTATTTATTCCTCCTTCAATGCGTACTCTTGATTTATTGGTGCAAATGCGAGAATCGGCGTCACGAATCGCATTTGTTGTGGATGAGTACGGCGGTATAGATGGGTTGGTTACTTTCTCAAATGTGATTAGTGAAGTGATTGGTGATATCCAAGATGCAAGCGAGCAAGACTCAAAACAAATTGAAATAAAAGCAGATGGCACTGTTATAGCTGACGGTCGCGTGCCTTTAGAAGAGTTGCATGAAGTTTTGGGTAGTTTTCCTATGTTAAGCATAGAAGATAATGATATAGATACTATTGGTGGTTTAGTTGTGTGCTTAGCTGGACGTGTGCCGGTTCGGGGGGAAATCATTCGTCATCCTCAAGGTGGTGAGTTTGAGGTGCTTGAAGCCGATCCTCGCCGTATTCGCCGCCTAAAAATGCGCCCTTAACTACTTTGACTGAGCCTTTTTAAGATTTGTTATAAGTGTCTTTAATAAAGTTGTAATAATAGGAGGGGATTGCCTTAAAGCTTCTAGAAGCTTATCCCCGTCAATGTTAATGATTGTTGTTAATTCAGTAGCGGTGACTGTTGCTGCTCGCGCTGATTTATCAATAATAGACATCTCACCAAATATTTGGCCTGCTGATAAAGAACCCAGTACGATTTTTTTGCCCGAAGAATCATTTTTCCAGACCTCAACTTTTCCCTTTTCAATAATGCAAATATGACTGCCTGGGCGGCCTTCTTCTACAATGATATCTCCAACATCATACAAACAGCGACTTTGAATTTCACTCATGGGTATTATCTTTGGTATTTTGGACTATCTTACCTTCAATAAGTTAATTTTTTATAAACCCCATTTTTCCGAGTAATTTATCTTCAAGCTTTTAACCCATACAACGATAGCCCAGCCTTGATGGCACAAAGAAATTGCTATAGGAATATAAAATAGTAAAGTCATAATGCCTAATGCTAACTGAGCAGCAATGATAATTACTAAATTTCTATATAATGATCCATATTTTATCCATAAAAATGTTACGTAGCTCAATGTTGTTAGGGCAAGTAAGCGATGTAGCCACTGCACCGTTACTTGATTATTAATAAAATTTTTCCAAAAAGGATTGTAAAAATTCCATTCTGCCGGTATCCACTGACCCTCCATAAGAGGGAAAGTGTTATAAATCAATCCTGCTTTCAATCCCGCAACAAAGGTCCCATAAATAATTGTGAGTGCAATTAATACTAACAACGTAATATTCCTTGGATGAATCTTTTTAAATATTTTTCCTTCCATCTTCCACAGAGACATCAGCAATGCTGATAGTATGAAAAAAGCCATAATAAAATGTGCACATAAACGAATGTGACTAACTGCGGGGGTTGCTTTTAATCCGCTTTTTACCATCCACCAGCCAATGATTCCTTGAAGTCCGCCTAGTGTAAAAATAAGAATCAAACGCTTCTTAAGCCAGGTAGGAATGTTTTTAAATAAAAAAAATAAAGGCAGAATAACAAGAAGTCCGACAAATTTACCTAGTAAACGGTGTCCATATTCCCACCAATAAATTTCCTTAAATTTACCTAATGACATGCCTTTATTAACTTGTTTATATTCAGGGGTCTTCTTGTATAAATCAAATTCTTTCTCCCATGTTTGTTGAGACAAAGGAGGCAATACACTCAAAGGCTTCCATTCAGCCATAGAAAGTCCAGAGTGAGTAAGGCGTGTTGCGCCTCCTATAGTGATCATCATCACAACTGCGGCTATTAAAGTTTTTAGCCAAATCTTAATATCAACCACAAAGAAAATCTTTTTAAATTTCTTCTAACGTACGGTGACATAGAAAATTCAACAAGCTAATTTGTGAGCTCTTGGAAATCTTGAGGGGGATTGCCACATAAATTACTATGTATTTGGGGCAATATTTACTTTTGGGCGTTGATTAATTTTTTGAATCAATCTTCATTCTGGGGTACACTGCAAAAAAATAACTTAGAGTTTATTTATGGTAATTTTGGCACCTCTGCTCCATGTTTTGTGCGATTTGCTTAGTCTTTATAAGCTAGGATTGGCTATTTACATTATTTTAGGATGGCTCGAAGCATTTGATGTGGTTAATAAATATAATTCTGTAGTTTACAGCATTCATAATTTTCTCCAAAGCATTACTGAGCCAGCTTTAGCTCCTATTCGTAGAATTATCCCACCTGTCGGAGGCTGGGATTTGTCACCTATTGCTTTGTTTTTTATTATTTATTTTTTTCAAGAAGTGCTCTTGGAAATTTTAAAAAAATTCCCATCTTAAATATTAAATGCGAAGGGAAAATTCATGTTAAAACTTTTCACACCAACAAAAGCACCTAGTCATCGTCAAGAACGTGTGGCTGAAGAGGTGCGTTTTTTATTAAGTCAGCAATTACAACGCGATTGTTTGCCAATTGAGCGCGATGAAGATGATGTTTTGCTAAAGCCTCAGGCGCCAATTACAATCACCGCCTTAGATATTTCACCAGATCTTCGTCATGCACAAGTTGGAGTAATGCCTCTGGGAGGTGTGGGGCAAGAAACTGCGGTTAAATTCATGCGAGCTAATGCTTGGTTTTTACGTAAATCCTTAGCTAAGCAACTCAAAACCAGAGTTGCCCCTGAGTTACATTTTTATCTAGACAGCCATTTTGACCAGGCTGCGAAAATAGATGCTTTGATTGTGCAATCAAAAAATGCCAGCAGCTTAGCTAGCTGAGCTTGACTTTTTTAATACAGAGAGTTTTTTCGCAAATAATTTATTGCAAATTAATGCAAAAGCACCATTTCCAGCGACATTACTAGCTGTCATTAGTGAATCTTGCAGAATGTATAGGGTTGCTACAAGGCTGCATAAATCAGCTGAAAGCCCAAGATGCTCTTGAACGACCGGCAGTAGGATAATCATGCCTCCACTTGGTATACCACTACCAGAAAACTTGGTGATAACATAGGCTCCAACATACATTAAAAACGCTGTAAAACTAGGCATAGACACCCCAGACATCACAAGTAAAGCAAGTGATGTCAGAGTAATATTAATACCATCGCCAACCATGTGCACGTTAGCAGTTGCGGGTACAACAAAGTTTGTTAACTGGGAATTTTGCGTATTAATTTCAACACATTTTAACGTTATTGGTAATGTTGCAGCGCTCGACATTGTGCTAAATCCAGTAAGCCAAGCGGGCACCATATTACGTATGGATTTAATGGTCTCGCTAAAATTTCCACTGCAGCCTACTGCATACCAAAAAAACAGATAGCTATGAATAATAATAAGGCTTAAAAAAAATACAGGCGCGTATGCTGTTGCAAGTGTGCCTAGTTCTCCTTCAAAGCCGATTTTTAAGACAAATCCGAACACGTAAACAGGCAAAAAGGGAATGAAGGCTATGTTTAAAACTTTGGTTGTCAAGATTTTGAGCTTTGAAACTATTTTTGTAATAAATTGTGTGGCGGCTGAATTTTCAAAAAATCCAAATAGTAATCCGGTAATCCCTACAAAAAATCCTAATAATAATGCTTCACCAGAAGTTAAAATCGCTCCAAAGGGGACTCTCCATATAGCTTCAACTATATTTTGATTTTGAATAGTCTCAAAATTAATTGGTTTTAAAAAATCAACCAGACAGAATGCGGCTCCGTAAGCTGTGAGCACATTAATAATATTAGCTAGAATTACAAAGCCAAAAACAGCAAAAATTAAAAAAACAGCTTGGCCTTGTAGATTTAATATTGCTGAACATAAATAGCTAAATACAACGAAGGGTATAAGTAAAAGTAAAATATCTTTAAGGAATGTGCTTATTGTGTAAAAAATGTTTACAGCATGTACATCAAGATGGCTAGATAAAACGAAAGCCAAGGTTACTGAAATGACAAGCCGTACAGGTAAACTAAACACTCAAGCCCCTTTCGACAATTTAAAAGCCAATGCTAACATAGCAAACTAAATAATTCCAGCACGCAGGCAATCGTGAATGTGTAAAATCCCGATAGGCTTATCGTCTGTGCCTATGAATAAACTTGTAATAGATTTTTCTTGCATAATCGCTAACGCTTCAGCCATGAGAATATCAGCCGATATCAGGATCGGAGTTGGATTCATCACTGTTTCTACCTTATCATTTAGTAATCCTTCATGCATATGTCTGCGTAAGTCACCATCTGTTATAACACCAGACATCAATCCTTCCTTATCAATAATTGCTACGCACCCAAAGCCAAAATAACTCATTTTAATTAAGCATTCGTGCATCAAAGTTCCTGCTGGAACGATTGGAAGGCGATCTTCCGTGTGCATGAAATCACGGACTCTAGAAAGTTGTTTGCCTAAATTTCCTCCGGGATGAAAGGTTCTGAAATCAGTTGAGTTAAAGTTGCGTGTATGAAGGGTTGCAATCGCAAGAGCATCTCCTAGAGCTAACATCATTGTTGTTGATGTCGTTGGAGCTAGGCCCATTGGGCAAGCTTCTGCTACTGTTGGATAGCACAAGGTAATGTCGGCAACATCAGCTAAATTACTATTTTCTTTTGCTGTAATTGCCACGAGCGGAATGTGAAATCGACGGCTATAGTCAAGCATTGGTTTTAACTCAGCAGTTTCTCCGCTGTGAGATAATAGTAAAAGTCTGTCTTGAGGGGTGATCATTCCTAGATCGCCATGACTAGCTTCAGCCGGGTGCACAAAGAATGCCGGCTGCCCAACACTTGCAAAAGTCGAAGCAATTTTGCGTGCTATATGACCACTTTTCCCAATCCCACTTATAATAACGCGGCTATTTTTTTCAGACAAAAGTTCTACTGCTGAAATGAATTTTTCATTAAGACTTTTTGCTAAACTTGATAGTGCTTCTGATTCAGCAGTAATCGCTTTTCTGCCTGCTTCAAGGATTTTATGTGCAATAATTGTAGTTGATGCGGTCATAGTCATTAGCCTTGCCCCTCAATTTTGTAGGCCATAATGTCACCCTTTTGCCCGTACAGCAGGTCTAATTCCGCCCTGAAAGGAAGGTATTCGAAAGTTGCATTCGCCAAATGATGGCGATTCTCACGCGTTAGCATTGCATCAAGTTTTAATTTTAAGCTATGCAAATGCACCACATCTGTTGCGGCATAACGAATCTGATCTTTATTCAGGGTTTTCACACCCCAATCGCTCGTTTGTTCCTGTTTTGAGACCTCAATACCAAGTAATTCTTTGCACAAGTCTTTTAGCCCATGCTTGCTTGTGAATGTGCGCACTAAATGAGAAGCAATCTTTGTGCAGTAAATATTTTTAGCTCTGCAATTTAATGAATATTGTAAAATTGCTACATCAAATCGTGCAAAATGAAAAATCTTTTGTGTTTCGCTAGTTAATAAGCGCTTTAAATTTGGAGATTTTGAAAAGTTTGCTTCAGGAAAATGAATTAGATGTACATTGATACCATCAAAGGTTAATTGCACCAAACATAAGCGATCACGATGTTGATTTAGACCCATAGCCTCTGTGTCTATAGCTACAGTTTTTCCAAATGTTATGTCTTCTGGTAAATCGTATTCGTGAAGGAAAGTTTTCATTTTATTCTTGCGTATAAATCGACAGCTCATAATAGCGAGTTTTGAGGTGATATTTCAAACTATATTTGGTTGAAAAACGCAATTAAATTCCAGATTTTTAAACTTTTGTGGAAAGCTTAATCGCTGTTTTTGTTATACCCTTTACCACCTTCTCTAAAATGTCATAACCAGCAGCATCTTTGCCGCCACAGTGCTCCGCAATTTCTTTATGGTGGCTCTCTTCGTCTTTAAATTTTTCAATAATGTCTATCAATGGTTGATATTCTGGAGAAGCTGATAATATGTCAATTTGCTGCTGATAATGGTCAATAATCACTTCTTCAACAGCAATAGTGCAAGCGTGTGCAGCTTTCTTACTCATCATTGCAGTAGCAGCGCCCATACTGTAACTTAAGATATGCCACAGAGGTTGAAAAATTGTTGGTTTGACTTTGTGTTCAATCATAAGTTTGGTGAATGTTTTAAGGTGCTCTTCTTCTTGATTAGCCATCAACACAAGATCTATGTCTTCTCCTAAAATTTTTCGCATGCCCCTATAGATTTGTCGGGCCCCAAGCTCGCCAGCATGATTAACACGAAGTATGGCATCTATCTTTTTAGAGTTTTCCATTCTCTCAACACTATAATAACTGTAGCAAATGCAAAGGCTAAATAAGTCCACCAACTAGCTGGAAAACCAAATAAATACCAATTAATTCTATCGCAGCGTGCAATTTTTTGATTTTTCATTTGTTCGTTAAGCGATTTTAGCATTTCTGTAGGGTCAGTTGTGGTAAGTTCAACGTTCGAAAGGCAAGACTTTGGCATCGCCCACCATTTTTGCTCCACACCGATATGAAATCCGCTTAGAACAGCTCCGCTAAGGACAATAAGGCAGAGAAGGCTTGTAACCCCTTTTTTATCGTAACCTGAAATTACAATTCCAAGTGATAATATCACAACGGCCATCATGATATATCTTTGGTAGTAGCAGAGACTACATGGAGAAATATCAAATACATACTGTGCCATAAAGCCCACGCTTAAAAGGCTAAAAAAATAAATAGCAACGAACCAGTAAAAATATCTGGAATTTCCAAAAATTTCTTGTATCAACCTAAACACTTCAAAATTATAAAGCCAGCTATTATTATACCTAGGCTAGCAATAAGTGCTATAGATAAATATTTTTCAATGTATTGCTTAGCAATTGCGCCGAAAAAATAAAGAATTGCAGAAAGTAAATAGAACCGAAATGCTCTGGCTATTGTCGAAGCAATAATAAACTGGGGAATACTGAAATGGGCTGCTCCACTTGCAATGGTCACAAGTTTAAAAGGAATTGGTGTTAACCCCTTTAAGGCAATAATCCAAAAACCATAAGTTTGAAACTCTGTCTGGAACCTTTCAAAAGCATGGTGTAAATTATAAGTTTCAATAATCCAGTGTCCAATTGTTGCAAATAAATAATAACCAATTGCATACCCCAGAATTCCTCCGATAACAGAAGAAATAGTTGCCCCTAGTGCAAGTCTCCATGCAAGAGCGCGATTTGCCAAAATCATGGGAATAAGCATCAAATCTGGAGGTAAGGGAAAAAAGGAACTTTCTGCAAAGGAAATAGCATACATTACATACTGAGCGCGTTTTGTTTCTGCTGCCTCAAGACACCAATCGTACATGCGCCTTAGAAAATTTGGTTGTTTTGTTGCAACGTTGCTCATTACTTTTTACAAAAAATTTCAACTATAGACTTTTATACCACAACAAACCAAACTTGCACGTGTTAATTAGGAGAGATTTATGTGCGGAATTATAGGTATTTTATCATCCAACCCCGTTTCAGAACGCATAATAGACGGATTATCTAGGCTAGAATATCGTGGCTATGATTCCGCTGGTATAGCAACTATTCAAGGAAAAGCTATTTACAAAAAACGTTCCGAAGGAAAGTTACAATCTCTAAAAGATCTCTTAAAAGAAAATCCGATTCAAGGCACAATTGGTATTGGGCACACTCGGTGGGCAACGCATGGATCACCAACTCGTCGTAATGCCCACCCTCATGCAACAGACCGAGTTGCTGTTGTTCATAACGGTATAATTGAAAATCATCAACTTTTAAAAGATGATTTAATTAAGCAAGGTGTCATTTTTCGTAGCGAAACTGATACAGAAGTCGTTGTTCATCTAATCGATCAAGCGTTACAGGCTGGTAAGGCTCCCGAGATTGCAGTGCAAGAAACTCTTGCTAAGCTTCATGGTGCGTTTGCTTTGGCAATTATTTTTTCGGATAGCCCTGATATATTAATAGGAGCTCGTCGTGGAAGTCCATTGGTGCTTGGTATTGGTAATGATGAGTTGTTTCTAGGATCAGATGCATGGGCATTAGCTCCTTGGACTCAAGAAGTGTGCTACTTGGAAGAAGGGGATGTCGTTGTGATGAAGCGTAACAATTTCAGCTATTCCATTTTTAATGAATCGGCAGATCAAGTAACTCGTCCCATCAAACACCTCAATTTAGCAACAGGAGCTGCTACTAAAGGTGGTTATAGCCACTTCATGTTGAAAGAAATTTTTGAACAGTCTCAAACTCTTAGTGACACATTTCTTTCCTTGATTGATGAAGAGCTTTTTGAGGCGCGTATTGATTTGCCTATTGATTTTTCTAATCCCCACACCCGTATAATGCTGATAGCTTGTGGATCTTCTTACTACGCATCATTAACAGCTAAATATTGGTTTGAAAAATATGCGAAAATTTCTTGTGAAGTAGATCTTGCCTCTGAGTTTCGTTATCGAAATTCAGTTTTGGGTAAGGACGATATATGCATATTTGTTTCTCAATCTGGAGAGACTAGTGATACTTTGGCGGCGCTTAACCTCGCCAAAAGTAAGGCCTGTAAAACTCTAGCTGTTGTTAACGTTCCCGAAAGCTCGATGGTTAGAGCAGCTGATCATCATGTGCTAACTTTAGCGGGACCGGAAATAGGTGTAGCATCTACAAAAGCTTTCACGGCTCAACTAGCCGTTTTGTGTGTGCTCGCTTTGAAGGTTGCTGAACAGCGAAAATCAATTGATACGAAAGATACATCAAATTATTTTCGAGAATTACTACATGTGCCAAAACTTGTAACGCAAGTCCTACAAGATGTTTCCCTTTTTGATAAGTGGGGATTAAGACTTTCGCAAACGCGAGATATTTTATTTATTGGTCGCGGAACAAATTATCCTATCGCTTTAGAAGGCGCGCTAAAATTAAAAGAAATATCTTACATTCATGCAGAAGCCTATGCAGCAGGGGAATTAAAGCATGGTCCCATCGCTTTAGTTGATAAAATGACGCCACTAATAGCGCTTGTTCCAAACGATGATTGGTTTGAAAAAACAGTATCTAATATTCAAGAGGTTGCTTCTCGCGGGGCACCAATTATGGTTTTGACCGATGACCCTGTGCTGAAAGTTAATAGCACTGAATTTCACAAAATTTTATTGCCAAGCACAACCTCAATGGGCGCCTGCTTTATATACACAGTGGCAGTGCAGTGTATTGCGTATTACACTGCTTTGCATAAAGGAACAGATGTAGATCAGCCTAGAAATCTTGCTAAATCAGTGACGGTTGAATAAGTTTAGCTAAGTGCCTTTTTTGCGCTGGTCAAATAGTTATCAGATTTCTTTTTGTTATGCTTTCTGACTAGGTGGCTGCTCTTGAATGTAGTCGGCCATGCTAAAGCTACTGTATAATTATCAGTATTGGCACGTTACTTTTTTAAAAAACGACTCAATAAATGAGTCAAGCAATTTAGCTGTTTCAGAATTAAAAGCATGCAGAGATGCTTTTGCTTTTTGTGCATATTGTTTTGCAAAAGTGATGGATTGATTGAAAGCATCAAAAGCTTGAAGGCGATTTCTAACATTCTCAAATGCGACCTCTTCTGTTTTGCTATCTTTGAAACATTGGTGCCAGAAAAATTTATTTGTATCTTTCTGATAAGCTAAGAGCACGGGGAAAGTTACTTTCCGTTCATAAAAGTCGTCACCTATCGTTTTGCCTCTAGTGTCGTCTGTGTAATCAAGCACGTCATCAATTATTTGGTACATTAAGCCAAAATTTTTACCAAATTCATATAATTGACCTGCAACATTTTCATTTGCTCCGCCTGAAAAAGCTCCTGTTTGACATGAGGCTGCGAAAAGTGTTGCTGTCTTATATTCTATAATTTTTAAATAGTCTTGAATGCCAAGATCTAAAGACTTAACATAACGTAGTTGCGCTATTTCTCCTTTACTGATTTGTGAAGAGGCTTTTGCTAAAATGCCTAAGAATCTGATATTACCTGTTTTTACCATCAGCTCAAAAGCACGAGCAAAAAGAAAATCTCCTACAAGAATGCTTGGTTTATTACCCCAAATAGTATTGGATGTTTGTTTGCCTCGCCGTAAAATCGATTCATCTATAACATCGTCGTGCAAAAGTGTTGCAACATGAATTAGTTCAATTGCGGCAGAAAGATAATAAGTATTTTCTGTTATTTTATTGGCTATATGGCTAGAGGCCAAGCACAAAAGAGGGCGTAGGCGTTTTCCACCTGCGGATATAAGAGTTGTTGCAACTTTTTCAATTAAAGGCTCATCTGTTGAAACGCTTTCGAAAATCATTTTATCTACTCGTTGTAATTCACCGTGAAAGCTATTTTTCAAGTAAGATAAAGGATCTAATGCAGTTTGATGTTCTTGTAGCAAATCAGCCTGTTCAACTTACAACATTTTCCAGTATAATCTAGCCTGTTTAACATGTCTGGGATAGCTTTTTGTGCAAATGGTTGTAGAAGAATCCGAAAATAATAGCTCTTACACAGAGGATGCGCTTTTGGGTGGGCGTATCATTGTGCGTCAGCCGACGCAAGGATATAGAGTAGCTATTGATCCTTTGTTATTGGCAGCTTCCGTTTCTGTGGATTCGGGTGAAACTATTCTTGATGTTGGTGCTGGTGTTGGTGCTGTGGGGTTATGCATTGCTGCGCGTGTGCCTTATTGTCGAGTAATGGGGATTGAAAGTCAGAAAGAACTAGTTCGTTTGGGAGCAGAAAATATTCTTTTGAACAATCTGCGGGATCGTGTTGAGCTTTTGTGTGGAGATTTGCAAAGTCCGCCTCCGCGGTTGGCGGCGGGAAGTTATAGTCAAGTCATATCAAATCCTCCTTATTTTGAATCAGGCCAAGGTCGTTTATCTCCATTTTCTTCAAAATCACTTAGTAATCACGAACAGCAATTAGATATGGAAAAGTGGGTTAGATTTTGCCTCCTAATGTTGAAGCCAATGGGAACAATTACATTCATTTATCGCGCAGATGCCATTGATCGATTGCTGAATTTATTTTATGAGAAAGTTGGTAACATCAATATTTTTCCCTTGTGGCCATCCAAAGAACAACCTGCTAAAAGAGTAATTATTCAAGGAATAAAAGGTATAAAAGGAGGGGTGAATCTTTTGAATGGAATGTATTTGCATAATGAAGATGGATCATTTTCGAAAGAGGCAGATGCCATACTCCGTGATGGTAAGCCGATACATTTAAGCACGTTGAATAAACTATGATTACAACCATGTATGCATGGCTTATTTCTGTAATGCTATCTGTGGGACTTTTAATGTTGTGGAAAAAAATAGGGATAAGAGACTTGCCTAATCAGAGATCCGCGCATGTTATGGCAACGCCAACAGCAGCTGGTATTTGTGTTAGTTTTATTTTTATAATGTTCTCCTTTTTTTCAAAGATAGGTGTGGTCTCTCTTGACGGACTTCCGCTTCCATCTATTTTTGGTTTTATAATTCTTACCCTTGTAGGATTTATGGATGATTGGAAGGAATTGAATTATAAATCAAGGCTTCTTAGCCATACGCTTGCTGTGGGATTAGTGCTGGTGCAACAAACATTAAGCTTTCCTGAATATTTTTTGTGGCTTTTGATTGGTGTGGGCTTAATAAATGCGTGTAATTTTCTAGATGGTCTGAATGGTTTGTTAGCAAGTCAGTGGCTGCTAACTATGGGATTTTTATTAAGCGCTTTCGCTCCTGGTAATAGTATTTTTTGGGTATTATGGGGGGCAATCTTAGTTTACTTGTTTTTTAATTTTCCTAAGGCGCATATTTTTATAGGAGACACAGGTAGTACAATTTTAGGTTTTGCTTATTTTTTCATTATTTTTTCGTTAGCGCCATCTCAGTATGGATTCCCTACAATTATTTTTCCTCACGATACTTTTGTGGCATTTTGCTTGTTCCCATTAGGAGTTGCCTGGTGCGACGTGGCTTTTACTCTTGTAAAAAGATTTATTGATAAGCGCTCAATCATTGCATCATTTGGTGATTATGGTTTTCACCATAAAGCTAAATTTTTTAATAGCCATGCGATTGTTACGCTCACATATTTAAGTATTAATTGCCTGCTGACTCTTTTAGCAACATTATTGTTTTTTGATCGCGGGTATATATCATTTGTGTGTTGTTTGTACGCGGTTATACAATTATTGCATTGGAAAATTATTCATTGGTTGAATAAAAAATATATTGCCTAATTTTGATTTTTGAAAGCTTTTCTCTAACTAGTATTCGGAAGAAATTAAGCATAAGATTAAATTGTACAATTAAGTGTATTGAAAATGAATTCTTTTCAGCTAGGGTGTTTGTGTTTAGGCTCTCCCTTTATTGGGGCCATTTTTGGATACATAAGATCAACTAATAATAAAAAATCTGGATATTGGGTTTGTGTAAGTTCAGTTTTTATTAGTTTTTTAGCAAGTACCTGTCTTTTTTATCACATTGCAAACACTCAATTTCCAGAAGTTATTCACCTTTTTACGTGGATAAAATCAGAAACTATTCGAGTGGATTGGGGATTCCTTTTTGATCCATTGAGTACATTAATGATGTTAATTGTTACATTTATTTCCTTGCTCGTTCACATATACTCGGTTGAGTATATGCGAGATGATCCCAATAAGATGAGTTTTTTCGGACACTTAAATTTCTTTACTTTTATGATGATATTTCTTGTGTCTGCGCCTAACATGTTGCAATTGTTTTGTGGATGGGAAGGTGTGGGGCTTGCTTCTTATTTGCTGATTGGGTATTGGCATGAAAAAACCTCCGCGGCGACAGCCTCAGTTAAATCCTTTGTAATGAATAGGATTGGTGATGTTGGTATAGTATTATCCTTAGGGACAATTTTTACTTTTTTTCATACTCTCAACTTCGAACAGTTTTTTGCACTTTTACAGGATCCAGAATCTTTGCCCAGCACTCAGTGGCTAAATGCTATTGGTTTGCTTTTACTGCTTGGTGCGATCGGTAAATCTGGTCAGTTTGGTCTGCATACATGGTTACCGGATGCAATGGAGGCGCCGACTCCCGTGTCTGCGTTGCTACATGCTGCAACAATGGTTACAGCGGGAGTCTTCCTTATTATAAGGTTTAGCCCATTATTTGAGTTGGCGCTTTTTGCAAAACAAGCGATGATGCTTGTTGGTGTGGTGACTGGATTATTTGCAGCTGCTATTGCTTTAACGCAAAACGATATAAAAAAAGTCATAGCTTACTCAACATGCAGTCAGCTAGGTATGATGTTTATAGCGTGTGCTGTGGGCGCATATTCGGTTGCTTTTTTTCATTTGTTTACACACGCTTTTTTTAAGGCTCTAATGTTTCTTTGCGCTGGAAATGTTATCCATGCTATGTCGCAGGAGCAAAATATTACAAAGATGGGTGGATTAAAATCTTACTTGCCTTCTAGTTATTACGCGATGATGATTGGAGTACTGGCATTAACAGGGTTCCCATTTTTTGCCGGCTATTATTCAAAAGATTTGATATTCGAATCAGTGTTTGTGTCAGGAATTTCCTTTGCGTACGAATATTACGGATTGTGCTTGTTGTTAGCGTTTCTGACGGGTTTATATGCATGGCGTCTTTTATTTCTTATCTTTCATGGAAATGTTAATGCAGACGATCATGTTATTGCGCACATTCATAAAACAAAAAGAATCATGAAGTATCCAGTTGCTATTTTAGCTATTGGTTCTGTGATTATGGGATATATTGGATTTGAATTAGTTATTAATCAATCTCTTGGATTTTCGTGGAATAATAGTATTACTGTTAAAGCCAGTAAACATGCTGCTTTATTCGTGAAGATTTTGCCACTTCTTTTTTCATGTGCAGCTCTTTTTGTTTGCTATTATTTATATATCAACAAACCGCTAATTTTAGTGCTATTTGCTCAAAAATTTCCGCGAATTCGCCGGACTTTAATCTACGCATTATATATTGATGATCTCTATACCAAAAAAATTGCTATCCCTTTGACAAAATTTGGGAATTTCCTTTATAGGTCCGGGGATCATAAATTCATTGATCGCTTTGGGCCTGATGGGGCTGCTAAAATGTTCTGTAAATTAGGGGAGTATATGGAAAAACTCCAGACAGGATACTTATTCCATTATGGTCTTTTTGTTGTCTTGGGAGCGGTTTTGATATTTGGGGCGTACCTTTTAATGCAAAGTTTTCCTCAATTAACAAGAACATTATTATTCGCGACGGGGCGTTTGTGAAAATACCAATTTTATCACTAATGATATTGTTGCCACTTTTGGCTGGATTTATTTGTGCCTTGGTTCGCAAAGAAAACAGCGAAAATGCTAAAAGGATAGCTGCCTTTTCTAGTAGTATAAATTCAGTTTTAGCAGTTGGGTTGTGGTTATATTTTGATGTTTATAATCCTGGATTTCAATTTAGTGAAAAATATCTTTGGATAAAAAGCGCCGGTATAGATTTTGAATTAGGTATAGATGGCATTTCTCTATTTTTTGTTATTTTATCAATTTGGCTTTCAACGCTTATGATTTTTGGCACGTGGTATTCTATAAAAGAGCGACTGCGTGAATACGCAATATCTTGTTTGGTACTGCAAGCGTTTATGATTGGTAGTTTTGCAGCGACCAATTTATTTGTCTTCTATATTTTTTTTGAGGGCGTCCTTATCCCTATGTTTTTGATCATAGGTGTTTGGGGTGGTGAGAATAGAGTTTATGCGACGCTAAAATTTTTCCTCTATACGTTATTTGGTTCTGTATTTATGCTTTTAGCTATCCTGAAACTTTATACGGAAGCTCAGACATTAAGCTTCATAGATTTGCAAGACTTTTACATAAGTAGGCATTTGCAGATACTACTATTTTTGGGTTTTTCTATTTCCTTTGCAATTAAAATTCCGATGTGGCCTTTTCATACGTGGCTGCCAGATGCACATGTGGAAGCGCCAGCAGGCGGGTCAGTAATTCTTGCTGGTATCCTATTGAAAATGGGAGGTTATGGTTTTATACGTTTTTGCCTGATGCTTTTCCCTGATGCAAGCCATTTGTTTGCGCCATACATTTCTGTATTAAGTGTTGTAGCTATATTATGGGCTTCATTAATCGCGTTTTCTCAAGCAGATATTAAAAAATTGATCGCGTATTCATCAATTGCGCATATGGGGATTGTAACGCTTGGGATTTTTTCTTTCAAAATGAATGCATTAATTGGTTCTGTTATACAGATGATCAGCCATGGCCTCGTTTCTTCCGCCCTTTTTTTTGGGGTGGGTATGCTATATGATCGGTTTCACACGCGTGATCTAAGTCATTTTGGCGGATTATTAAAGATAATGCCTGGATTTAGTGGTATGTTTATACTTTTTTCTTTTGCGTCTATTGGGCTGCCTTTTACTTCAGGATTCGTTGGTGAAATTCTAATTCTTATTGATAGTTTTTCAGTCAGGCCTGCTATTACGGCAATTGCTTGCTTAGGGATGATTTTAAGTGCTGCATATATGCTAAACCTTGTAAACAAAGTATTTTGTGGGAAACTTTCTGCTAAATTAGGCCTTGATTCTAGATTGGATAATAATGATTACGCTTTGCACTTAGGCTTAAAGCCTTTTGAAAAATATGTATTATACATTTTAGCTATAGCTATCGTTCTGCTTGGAGTCTACACAAAACCTATCATGCAACCGATTCGCAGAACTATGCGGCAATATTACACAGATTCCTCCAAAAAAAGTCCTATACAAATTGATCATAAAAGCAGGTTAAAGCATGCTAAGTAATATTTTAAAATCCGTGCCTGCAATCCCTGAATTTATTTTATCCATAAGTGCGCTTATATCTTTGATGATTGGAACATTCAGAAGAAGGAAAATTGAACGTCTTACTATCGGTACCATTATTCTTGGTTTGATTTTTCTTTGCATATTGCTGATGCTTTCAGACAAATCTGAACAATTTTTTTGGAATAGTCTTTTTATTCATAAATCATTTTCGGTTTGTTCGAAAATTATTTTATATGGCGTGTCTGCAATTGCTCTTTTTAGCTTATTTTCATTCCTAGGTGAGTATAAGATCAAACAATTTGAATGGCTTATCATAGCAACATTCTCAGTAATAGGTGGATCTGTAGCTCTTTCTTCGAACCATTTTCTGACTTTGTTTATTGGTTTGGAGATGAGCAATTTGAGTCAATATATGCTTGTAGCTGCGGATAGAGGAAGCCCTCAAAGTAGCGAAGCAGCTGTTAAGTTTTTTACAATTGGTGCAATCGGGACCGGATTTATGCTTTTTGGAATGAGCATGATTTATGGTTTTACTGGCACTAATTTCTTTAACGCGCTTTATTATTTTTTCGAAACATATGTAAATAATTTTGAACATGCTGGTGCAATTGTTGGGATGTTTTTTGTGTTGATGGGGTTGTGTTTTAAACTTCCAGTAGCGCCTTTCCACACATGGATTCCAGATGTGTATCAAGTGGCGCCACTTCCCGTTGTTTTATTTATTGCTTCTGTTCCAAAAATTATAACCGTATTTAGCTTGCTCCATCTTTTAACTTATCCTTTTCATGGCATTTTTACATACTGGAGGTATTTATTTGTTGGGCTTTCAGTCTTATCAATGATTTGGGGGGCATTGGCAGCGCTTCGTCAGAAAAATTTGAGAAGAATGTTAGCCTACAGCTCGGTAGGTGATATGGGGTTTCTTTTGATGGGGCCTGCAATGGGTGGTGAGTTTGGTTTGAGTTCTGCAATTATTTATGTGATTTTTTATACATTAAATATGTTGGGAGTACTTTTATTGCTTATTGTATTTGAAAGAAATTTCAGACCTATAAATGATATTCAAGATCTTAGCGGCATTATGCGTAATATGCCGATGCTTGGCAGCATATTTTGTCTTTTTATACTATCTTTTGCTGGTGTGCCTCCTTTGCCGGGATTTTTTGCCAAAATTTACGTATTAGAAAGCGTCATAACAAGATCAGCATATTTTGTGGGGATAATTGCTGTATTGTTAACGGTTTTAAGAGCAGCCTATTACTTAAATGTTTTAAGATTTTTTGTATTGAACCAGTCTGTTTTAAAAATGAATACAGTAAACTCAGTTAGAAAGTACATTACAAAAATTTTAATAGCATTAATTTTTGCTATTCTATCTGCAATGGTTATTTTTCCTTTTAAGGTTTTAGAGCTTGCGCAATCCATGGCGGCTTCTATTTTATTCCAATAAGCTTGAAGGCTTTTGTATTTTTGATGCGATTAGTGAGTGAAGTATTTCGGGTTCTTCAAATTTCAAATTAATATTAAAGACAGAAATTTTCTTCTTAAAGCGTTCTGGAATTCTTAGGAAATCTTTGGCGGTTGTTATTAATTCAATCTTTCTGCGAGCGGCCATTTTTAATAATCGTTCCATCTCAGGAATTGTGTAAGGGTGATGATCAGGAAATGGGATGAAGCGCTTTACGTCGAATCCATAATCTTGAAGAGAACGATTAAATTTTTCAGGATATCCAAGCCCAGCAAAAGCAATCACAGCTCTTGGGTGTACTTTTTCGGTGGCCGTCATGTAAGCGCGTGTTGCATGTGGAATGCCTTTTGGAAGAGCTTCTTTACCTATGGCAATAGTTAGGTTTGTTTTTTTTACGCCTCGTGACGGGGATTCACGCAATGGTCCAGCCGGAAAAACTAGACCATTCCCAAAACCTTGCAAAGTATCCACAACTAATAAGCTTATATCTTTATGTAAGCTATAATTTTGTAAGCCGTCATCCATAATAATTATAGTTGCTCCATGGCTGATAGCTAGCTTTGCTGATAAGACGCGGTCATGCCCTGCCCAGGTGGGGGCTTTTTCTGCTAGTAATAAGGCTTCATCACCTACTTGAAGGTAATTGTGTTTTTGAGTATCTACTCGGATAGAATCTTTAATTACGGCTCCATAGCCCCTGCTTAAAACATGGGGTACGTGGTTCATATGTTTCAATATATCAATCAAAGCTAAAACAGTAGGAGTTTTCCCCGCTCCTCCCATAACAAGGTTGCCAACACAAATCACAGGCACGGAAACCTTTTGTGTCTTTATACGCTTTTCGTGCCATAAGCCTATATATTCATATGCCCATGCAATAGGCTGAAGGGCGCGGCTTAGCAAATTTTTTTGTTGCCAAAATTTTGGAGCTAGAAAAAACATTTTTACACTTAGCTTTTTTGAAAAATTAGTAAAATATAAACGGCACTCAGTAATATTATATCACAACCTAATAAAATTAGCAGAGAATTTCCGTTCATGGTCTGCAAAAAATTTACTAAAAAAATGAAGGGGGCAATAAGCAAAGGAAGCCAACCCAATAGTAATTTAAAAGGATTTGAATTATGGGCAATAGTTATAATACAGGTAACACAAATACTAAGTGTCATCCATTGGGAAAGCACGATAAAAGCTTTGTTGGGTTCGATGCCAAGCATAATAAGCATCACGGTCATAGGTAGAAGTGTTCCAAAAAATACGCTAATAGATTTTGCAAAAGAATAAGTTGCTAAATGGAGACCGTTGTAGAGACAATGGTCAAAAAAACCATCTAATCGGTCTTCAACGTGAGAGGAAAACTGCTGATAAACCGTTATAATTGCTCCTATCAACATTATTGTTGTTAGGTTAAGCTCTATTCCTAAAATTTTGTGGACAATTATAATCCATAAAAAGAGGAGGGGCGCTTGTAAAATAAGTTGGCGATGGGCCAATATTGAAATTATACATACGCCCCTAAATGTCATGATTTGTTAAAGGATTTTTCAAACTTTTTTCGATCATTTGGGTCCAGAATGGCTTTTCTTATGCGAATGGATTTTGGTGTTACTTCAACACGCTCATCTTCTTCAATATAGGTGATAGCCTGTTCTAGTGTCATTATCTTCGGAGGCGCCAAGCGAATAGCTTCATCTTTTCCGGAAGCGCGTACGTTGGTAAGTTGCTTTGCTCTTAGTGGATTGATTTCAAGATCGTTATCACGATTATTTTCGCCAATGATCATGCCTTCATAAACTTTTGTGCCATGCTCTACGAACATAGTTCCACGATCCTCAAGCTTCCATAAAGCATAGGCAACTGCTTCTCCAGTGCCGTTTGAAATAAGTACTCCATTTGTACGTCCTTCAATAACGCCTTTGAATGGGGCGTATCCATGGAACAAGCGATTCATTACGCCAGTGCCTCTGGTAATAGTCAGGAATTGTCCGTGAAAACCGATAAGGCCACGAGAAGGTCCGTGAAAGACGATTCGGGTTTTGCCTCCGCCCGATGGGAACATGTCTTGCATTTCAGACTTGCGTAAGCTTAGGGCCTCAACAACTGTGCCCACATATTCTTCATCAACGTCGATAACAATTTCTTCAATTGGTTCGAGTTTTTGTCCTGTGGTTTCGTCATTTTTGTATAAAACTCGAGGACGACTGATTGAAAGCTCAAAACCTTCTCGGCGCATTGTTTCGATTAGTACCCCAAGTTGAAGTTCTCCTCGCCCGGCCACTTCGTAAGCATCTCCATCAGTTGTTTGAGTAACGCGAATAGCAACATTTCCTTCAGATTCGCGCATCAAGCGTTCACGAAGAACACGAGATGTAAGTTTGGTTCCTTCTTGGCCTGCAAGAGGTGAGTCATTGATTGAAAAAGTCATTGCCAAAGTTGGCGGATCAATTGGCTGAGTTTTTATAGGTTTTGTGACCTCAAGTGCGCAAATTGTATCTGCAACAGTGCTTTTCTCGAGCCCAGCAATAGCGATGATGTCGCCTGCCTGCGCTTCATCTACAGCTATGCGCTCAAGCCCCCGAAAACTTAGTAATTTTGCAATACGCCCTTGCTCAACTTGTTCGCCGGATTGATTAAGAACGCGAATGGGAGTGTTGATTTTGATAGTTCCTGTTTCGACACGTCCTGTAAGAATGCGCCCAAGATATGAATCATACTCTAATGTCGTGACAAGCATGGAAAATGGTCCCTCGGCTTTTTGGCTAGGGGCTGGCACATGCTTTACGATTTTTTCAAACATAGGAATTAAATTTTCTTGTGGCTCTCCAAGCTCGTTTACAGCCCAGCCATTTCTTCCTGAAGCGTAGAGTATTGGAAAATCTAGCTGTTCATCTGATGCATCCATTGCTACAAACAAATCAAAGATCTCATTTAAAACTTCTTCAGGGCGAGCATCCTGCCTATCAATTTTGTTAATCACGACAATCGGACGTAGGCCTAACTTTAAAGCCTTTCCAAGTACGAATTTTGTTTGAGGAAGAGGTCCTTCAGCAGCGTCCACCAAAATAACAACGCCATCAACCATGCTTAAAATGCGCTCTACTTCACCGCCAAAGTCAGCATGTCCTGGGGTATCAACAATATTAATGCGATAATCATTCCAGGTTAAAGAAGTGCATTTTGCAAGAATTGTAATCCCGCGCTCGCGCTCGAGGTCATTACTATCCATGGCACGTTCTGCAACATGCTGATTAACGCGGAAGGTGCCGCTTTGTTTTAAGAGATTATCAACCAAGGTTGTTTTTCCGTGGTCAACGTGTGCAATAATGGCGATGTTACGAAGCTGCATTTCTTTATTTTTATTTGTTTCAAAGTCGAATTGTATATTCTTTAGAAAAGAAATTCAAAGAAAAATTAAAAATGCACACAAGTAATTTGGGGTTAAGCATTTTTTAATAATGAGAGAGGGTTTTTAACGGGTGTTTGGAAATTTCTTTGCTTAAATTATTTAAGGCCTCCTACACAAATCTTTTGACAAAATTTCTATTTCATGGCATTTCCAAACTAAGTGAATTTTTTTATAAGGAAGAAAGTGGCTGAATTATCTTGGGGAGTGAAGCGCACGTGCAACTCATGTGGTGCGCGTTTTTATGATCTTCGAAAATCTCCTATGGTTTGCCCAAAGTGTGGGGCTACATATGAAATTCATACAGCAACCCGTGGCAAGCGAGAGCGTGCTTCTGCAAAAGAGGTGGTTTTGCCGTTGGATGATTTTGATCTTGCATTGGTAGAAGGTGCTGATTCAGCAGTTGCTGACCCCGCTTTATTGGAAGAAGAGGATGCGGAATTTAGTGAGATCCCTGCTGATTTAGATGAAGATATCTAGATTTTGTAATCTCATGTCTAATGGCCATACTCTACGTTAGTGAGAGTAAGGCCATTGGAGGGTGCCGTTACCCCTGCTTTTGTTCTGTCTTTCGCATCACGAATTTGAAGAAAATCATCTATACTTATGGCTCCTCTGCCTACAGCTTTTATAGTGCCTACCATGATTCGAACCTGGTGATGTAAGAATGATGGAGCGCTTATATTAATAAAAATATAGTCCCCTTGTTGCTCAATGCTGAACAGAGAAATAGTTTTAATAGGGCTTTTGCTTTGGCATTTACTGTCTCGAAAAGAAGAAAAATCGAATGAACCCACAAGTTTTTGTGCTGCTTCGTTCATGAGTTTTGCGTCTAAGGGTTTTTCAATATGCCAAACTTTCGTATTGCAAGCAGCTGGAGCGACTCTATTGAGAATTCTATATTGATAAGAACGAGAAATAGCATCGTATCTTGCATGGAAATGATGATCGACTTCCTCACAAGCAACAACACTAATTCCTTTTTGAACTAAAAAGTGGTTAAGTGCCACTTGCAATCGGTAAGGGCTATGAGGATAGCTCAAATCAGCATGTGCAACCTGTCCGGTGGCATGAACTCCCGTATCAGTTCTGCCTGCGCCATACACTATAACAGAATGTTTCGCAAAAGCAGTTAGTTGCTCTTCTAGTGTTTGCTGTACAGTGGGCTGAGCTAACTGCCGTTGCCAACCGAAAAATCGGGAGCCATCATATTCGAGGATAAATTTGTATCGTTTCAAAATACTCAAAAGTCTTAAGTGGTGGGCCCTGAAGGATTCGAACCTTCGACCCCCTGATTAAAAGTCAGATGCTCTACCAACTGAGCTAAGGGCCCGAGACTTGCTTTATATGTTTATAATGAATTAGCGGTTGAAGGTCAACCTTTTTTCTGGCATGAAGGAAGTATGGTCTTTTAAGGAATTGTTAAACTTCCTTAAGTTACAGTTGAATGCATGACATAAGAGAAAAACATACGAATGGTCAATTTTAAGTTTTTGAAAAAGTTGAATTCAAGCCAAATAGCTTTACTTACTCTGGCTATTATAATTTGTTTTTTGTCGCTTTGGTTTGTTTCCTTGAGAGTTGGTAAGCCTATTGTGCGCTCAATTTGCATTGCTGCAATGAGCACGGAACGTCCTATTGATCGTGAACAACGAGTGCGAGTGATCGAAGCGCAAACGGTAAATCTTGGAACGGTTAGCAAACGTATCAATACGGTAGGGCATTTGCATGCAAATGCTATGGTGGTTGTCAAATCAGAAATTTCAGGTCGTATTGCTGAGCTATTATTTACAGAGGGTGGAAGTGTCAAAAAGGGTGATTTGATTATTCGTTTTGAGGATGCTGAACATAAGGCTGCTGTTCAGATTGCTGAGGGTGAATTAGAGCATGCTAAATCTAGCTTTGAGCGTATTTCCAAACTGCATGAACAAAAAGCCGCAAGTAGTAAGCAGCTTGATGAAGAAAATGCAAGGCTAAAAATGGCAGAAGGTAAGCTTTTGCAAGCAAAAGCCAATTTAGAAAAAGCCAATATAAAGGCACCATTCGATGGAAATATAGGGATTATTAATATAAGTCCTGGGGCTTTTGTGCAGGCGGCTACTGAGCTTGTCACGATTGTTGACAACAAATCTGTCAAAGTAACTTTTAAGGTTCCAGAAAAAAACATTCATGATGTGGGGGCTGGTCAAGTTGTTGAGGTCAAAGTGAGTGCGTTTAAAGAGCAGGTATTTACAGGCACAATAGAAGCTGTTGACGCTAAAGTTGAGCAGGAAAGTCATAGTATTCAGGTAAAGGGAATAATCCCAAATCCTGATAATTTATTACGTGACGGTTTATTCGCAAACGTAAGCTTAATTGTTGGCGAAAAAGGCAATTCAATGACAGTTGATGAGTCATCAGTAGATCGTATTGGAGAAATTGAGTATGTGTGGGTAGTAGAGCGAGGGCGAGCGGAAAAACGTCGTGTCTTGACTGGCGCGCGTGAAAATGGACAAGTTGAAATTGTCGCTGGTCTGCAGCCAGGCCAGATTGTTGTGACTTCCGGACAGATAAAGCTTAGTGATGGCGCAAAGGTTAAAATTTCTAACATGCCCGATCCATCTGTAAAAGCAGTACTATAGCGGGGCGTATGCGTATTTCCGAAGTTTGTATTGAGCGGCCAGTTTTTGCATGGGTGATGACGCTTATTTTGGTGCTCTTGGGTGCGGTTGGGGCTTACAGGCTTCCTTTGCAAGCTTTACCGACAATTGCTAATACAACGGTGACTATTGAATCTTCTTTGCCGGGAGCAAGTCCTGAAGTCGTTGAAACAACGCTTACGCGTATTATTGAAGATGCTGTCTCAAGTGTTGAGGGCGTTGATCAGATTGAGTCAATAAGTAATTCAGAAGAATCAAAAGTTATTGTAACTTTTCGTCCTGAGCGAAGAAGTGAGGATGCTGTTAACGATATTCGTGATCGCCTTGCAAAAAACCAAGATCGAATACCTCAAGAAGCAACCCAGCCTATTTTGACTAAGTCTCGAGCGGACGATAAAGCAATTATTACATTGGCATTAACTTCCTCTAGCCTTGACACGGGTGAACTGCATGATTTCGCCAAGCGTGAGCTAGAAAAGGACTTGGAAGCAGTTAGTGGGGCGGCGCGTGTTGATATTTTAGGTGCAAGTGAATATGTAATGAGGATTTATCTTAATCCCTTGAGCTTAGCTGCTTATGGAATAACTGTTTCTGAGGTTTTGCACCAGGTAAAAAAACAAAACATTGAAAAACCTGCGGGAAAGCTTGTTTCTAAAGATCGTGAATATTCTATTACAACGGTTGCTTCGTTAGAAAAACCTGAAGAGTTTGAAAATATGGTTGTTGCGCCAAGAAAAGATTTCTTGGTCAGACTACGTGATATTGGGCGTGCTGAAATTGATGCAGATGATAAAAAAACCAAAACTTATTTCAACGGGAAGGCGGGCATTAGCATTGGCATTGTTAAGCAATCAAATGCTAACCCAATTGAGGTTGCTCGCGGAGTAAAGGCGGTTGTTGACAAAGTAAAAAAGAATTTACCCGAAACAATTACAATTCATGTAGCAAGTGATACTACTACCTATATTGAGCGATCTATTCATGAAGTGTACCGCACACTTTTTGAGGCAACTGTCTTGGTTATCTTAGTGGTTGTTTTTTTCTTGAGATCAGTTCGAGCATCAATCATTCCTTTAGTTACTATTCCAGTTTCCTTAATAGGTGCATTATTTTTGATGTATTTGCTTAATTTTACATTGAACTCACTAACTTTAATGGCAATGGTTTTAGCTATTGGGTTAGTGGTAGACGATGCGATTGTGGTGCTTGAGAATGTTCATAGAAATCGAGAATTGGGTATGAAGCCTTTTGAGGCGGCATACAAAAGCATTAAAGAAATTAGTTTTGCAATTGTCGCTATGACCTTAACTCTTGTTGCCGTCTATGCGCCCGTTTCTCTAGCAACAGGGCGTATTGGAAAATTTCTGGTTGAATTTTCCATTACACTTGCAGGAGCTGTTTTATTGTCTGGATTTGCAGCGCTCACACTTTCACCAATGATGTGTGCCCGTTTATTGGGCGATGAAGAGCATGAAAAAAAGGAAACTAATACTGCAAAAAAAAATACCTATTGGAATCAATTTAAAGATTATTTTTTAACAGAAACTTGGATGGTTGATCTTGAAAATCGTTACGAGCAGATTTTAATTATCTTAATGCCAAAGCGACTAATTGTTGCCTTAGGTGCAATTGGTATTGCAATTTTGGGTTATATAACTTATCAATATCTACCTGCAGAAACGACTCCTTATGAGGATCAAGGCCTTATAAAAATTGAGGGACAAGCACCACAAAGCGCGACTATTGCATACACTGAGCGTTATGTTCAACTGCTCGATGCTGCTATTGATAAAATCCCAGAAGTTGAAAGACGAGTGATCACGATCACTAACCCTTCTTTTGAAGGGAGCATTGTTCTCAAAAATAGCGCTGAACGCCAAAGAAATACAGAGGAAATTGCTACAGCATTAAGAGAAGTTATAGAGCCAATTACAGGAATTCAGGTAAAAATAGACTCTGGCTCAAGTGGTGGGGGTGGTAGTGAAAGTGGGCGCGTAGTAGATTTTGTTGTGCGTGCGAACAAACCATTTCAAGAATTACAAGCGATGTCTGGTAATCTGCAAATGGAGCTTCATGCCGCTGGGTATTTTTCAGGTATGTTTAGCGACTACAGAGGTGATGTTGCTGATTACACAGTGACTGTTTTGCGAGATAAGATTTCTTCACTGAATATTGAACCTGATGCAATTGCAGAGACAATTTCCGCACTGATTAAGGGGAAAAAAGCTGAAAAGTTTAAGAAAAATAATAAAACTTACGATGTTATGGTGCAGGTAGAGAATTCAGCACGTCAAAGTCCTGAAGATATTACCAATTTATTTGTGAAAGCAGGGGACAAAGAAAATACCCTAGTTCCTTTGTCAGAGCTTGTGGTTGTAAATTCAAGAGCTGGTCCGGTTGAGATACGCCATACTAATCGTGCGCGCTCGGCAATGATTTCGGGGCTGCTAAAGCCAGAGTATAGTATGAAGGATGGTATTAGAATTGTTGAAAGTATTGCCAAAGATTTAACAACAACAGATTATCGTATTGATTTTATGAATGAAGCAAAGCGGTTTTTGACCGAAGGACCAATGATGATGTTGGTTTTTGGAATGGCAATTGCTTTTATTTACTTGATCATGGCTGCACAATTTGAAAGTTGGCGTGATCCTTTTATCATTATGCTGAGTGTGCCATTGTCACTTACAGGTGCCGTAATGACGCTTGCTTTTATGCAAGGAGGTAGCTTGAATTTATATTCCAATATTGGACTCATTACTCTTATTGGGTTGATTACTAAACACGGAATTTTGATGGTAACTTATGCTAATCAGATGCGTGATGAAGAAGGTGTTGGTATTGAAAAAGCAATTATCCATTCGTGTAAAATTCGTTTGCGCCCAATTTTAATGACAACTTTTGCCATGGTATTAGGTGCATTACCTCTAGCGCTTGCTGCAGGTGCAGGCTCTGAAAGCCGTAGGCAACTGGGATGGGTTATTGTTGGGGGCATGACAATTGGTACGGTGTTTACACTTTTTGTTGTTCCAGCATTCTATAGCTATTTTACAAAAAAGAATCGAGAAATGTTAAAAACCAGTGTTGCCTAACATTTTTGACAATAAATTTTTAAAAAAGAAAATCAAACAGGATCATCAGGTTGTTATTGAACTTCAAGGTCTATTCAATCAAATTTTACAAAGCCGATTAAGTTTATTTTCAAGAAGTTTTTCATCGAAAGTGATACATGGACTAACGAATTGTCGAGCTGCTGGTAATTTTATAGAAATCGACCCAGAAGCTCTACCTTTCAAACGACACTCCTTTGATCTTGCTTTTAGTTCAGGGCCTCTGATGTACACAAATGATATTCCTGGTGTCTTAAAGCAATGGTATCTAGCTTTGCGACCTGGAGGGGTTTTTATGGCTGCTTTTTTGGGTGAAGACAGTCTTAAAGAATTAAAGAACTGTTTTTTAATTGTAGAAGAAATGCATCAGCTTCCCCATTATTTGCGATTTTTCCCAACAGTTACTACCAAAGATGCAGGTATGCTTATGCAGCGAGCAGGATTTTATTTGCCAACATCAGATCAAACACGACATATTTTTACGGTAAGCTCCCTGCAAGAGCTCTTTACTTCTCTAAAGGTTATGGGTGGTAATATGCTGCAGAATAAATCGAAGGTAATGATTACCAGAGAATTTCTAAAAGCAGTTGAAGTTGAGTACTTCAAGCGTTATTCTCACAAGGGTCAACTAATTGTGACAGCTAACATTGTTTGCATGACAGGTTGGGCAGTTGAACGCTATGCAGAAGAACGAATACAGTAACCACCAATAAAGGGTAATAGGATATTTATGATAAAAACAACAACACTTGCAAGCGGTCTTAGAGTTGCTAGTGATACCATTAATCATGTTGAGACTGTAGCTCTTGGTGTGTGGTTAAATATCGGTACCCGCCATGAAAAAAAATCAGAAAATGGTATTGCTCATATGCTTGAGCACATGGCATTTAAAGGCACAACGAACCGCACGGCATTGGATATATCGCAGGCAATTGAAGATGTAGGCGGTTATATGAATGCTTATACATCTCGCGAAATGACAGCGTACTACGTTAGAGTTCTGCGCAAAGATGTCGAATTGGCAGTGGATATTTTGTCTGACATTTTACAAAATTCTATATTTAATGCTATTGAGTTTGCGCGAGAGCAAGGTGTTGTTTTGCAAGAAATTGGCAGATCAAATGATACCCCAGACGATGTTGTTTTTGATTATTTTCAAGAAACATGTTTTGGTGACCATCCGATGGGCTGGGCAACTTTAGGCACAGAAGAGATTATTAAATCTCTTACGCCTGAAGCAGTAAAAGCATATATGAATCGTCACTACGGGGTCAAAAATATGGTGTTTTCTGCGGCTGGGAGTATTGAGCATGATCAATTGTGTGGTCTTGTTGACAAGTACTTCATAAAACTCAATGACAAAGGCGATCAAACGCCACTGCCAGCTAATTACGTTGGGGGAGATTTTAGGAAAAAGAAAGATTTAGAGCAAGTGCATGTAGTTCTAGGATTGCCGACTGTTAATATGTTTGATCCTGCTTATTATGATTATATGATTTTATCCTCAGTTTTAGGTGGTGGGATGGCATCGCGGTTGTTTCATGAGATTCGTGAAAAACGAGGCCTTGTTTACACAATTTCAGCGGATCAGTATAGCTATACTGATGTTGGTATGATGACAATTTATGCAGGTACCAGCCCTAAAGAGGTCGGGCAATTGTTACCTGTAATATGTGAAGAACTTAAGAAAGCTATGAGCACAATTACAGATGAAGAAGTGCAGCGTTCGAAAAATCAAATGCAGGCAGGACTTTTGATGGGGCTCGAAAGCACTTCTCACCGTTGCGAACGTTTAGCAAAACAAATGCACTTATTTAATCGACCAATTCCAATGGAAGAAATACTTAAGAAGTTGGATCACGTAAGTGTGCAAAGTGTGCAAGCTGCTTGTAAAAACTTATTATCTTGCAAGCCAACACTCACAACACTTGGATTGGTTGATCAAGTTATGAGCTATGATGAGCTAATCAAAAATTTGGCTGCATAATAAAAGCAGAGAAATATTATGGTGCTTTTGTGTAGGCTTTGATAGCTTTAAAATGGTGTCTTCCTTGGTTCATCTGACCTTTTAATTCAATGAGCTCTTTCTCTGCTTGAATGAATTTATGCTGAACGAAATTTTTAAGCTCTTTTAACGAAGAAGTTACCGTATTTTGCTCGGTCACGGGCAACATTCTGCACTGCTCTATAAGTTTTTGTAAGTCGGTTTCTATTGCATTAAAGTGATCATCAGTTAAGGCAAGAATTTCATTTTTGCTGTCCATAAGCTTAATGCTTTCATTTGGCCAACTATCTATTTTTTGCTGTAGTACTTTAATTTGTTGTTGAATATTATCGATAGCCATATTTTTCCTTTAGTTAGTTGATATTATTAATTTCTACACCGAAAGCTACGGGTTGCTGAAAATCCTGCATAACAACTTGGCCGCGAATGCTTACATATAATCGTTGGCTTTGACCATCAAAAAGGTCAAGAGAAACTTTAACTTTTTGAAGGCGTGGTTCGAAATAATTGATAGCATTCTCGAAAAGCTCACTAATTCGTACCCATTGAGTTTTGTTAGCTGGGTCCATAGATGTAAAATCAGGTACACCATACATCCAAGGCAAGCCTAGCCCATAGTCTTGATTGCGATAAAAACTATAAATTTTTGCTGTGGCACTAAGACGTGTATTTAGTAGGCGTGAGACTTCATTAACTATAGATTCTAGGACTTGCGCGCGGTTGAGTAGAATTTTTTTGGGATGTTCTGTGGGGGTGTTTGGTGAATCATCAATCAGTCGATCAAAAAAAGGAAGCTTGTGTCCCTTTTTGGGTTTTGGTTCGGGCTTATTTAGAAAAGCGCTAAGGCTTTTCTCTTGTAACTTACCAGAAGTGCTCATTTATTAAACGAATGAAACTTATACAGATATTATGTGGCTTTATTTACAATAAAATCAATTCCCTAAAATTTGCATTTAGTTTATTTGCTTGTGTTTTTTACAAAGTCAATAAGGAAAACTTTTTGTCCAGCAGCTTGACCGTTGGTGTATGCAAATCGAGTGATTTCCATTTGTTTTGCCTTGAATCGGATGGTAACGGAGGGCGTTACGGCTGTCTGAATGAAAAAGAAAGTACTTACAATTTGAGCCTTTTCAAATACGAATTGTTCAATAGAAACACTATGAGAATTTATATTTCCTGTTTTCATGATTGTTATGTCTACTGTTTGTCCTTTAGCAATGGTTTCAATGGCTGTAATGTCCACATCGCTACATGGTAGTGTAAATTCAATTTCATCCATGCCAAGCATTGCGGAAGAATTTGTTGCAGTGTTAGATACATCACCACTTTCATGACGCCAGACGTTCATTTTTATACCATTAATAACAGCCCACTGTTCGTAACCGGTAACGCTACTAGTAGTTATGGGATTTCCTGATAGTGCAATCTTTGCAAATAGGTCTGCAGAAGAGGACTGAGCAGCATCTCTACCTTCAGCATTGCTAATAATTGTAGCATTTTTGTCAATACTCATAATTGATACGGCCATGATTTATCTCCTTACGCCAGTGCTTTTGGTAGTTTTGCCACCAGTCGGATTGAAACCGTTAAATCTTCAAGCTGAAAATGCGGTCTTATATAAGCAACTGCTGTATATGAACCCGGTTGTCCAGGAATTTCGAATACATCAATTCTTGCTTCGCGCAGTGGGTATTTAGCCTTTATTTCCTGAGGGGCTCCGTCGTTTAGCAAAACGTATTGTGCAATCCACGTATTAAGGTAGTGCGCAACATTGTCTTTTGACATAAAACTACCAATTTTATCGCGCATAATAACTTTAATATAGTGAGCAAAGCGTGACGCAGCCATTATATAAGGCAGTCTTGTTGATAAATTTGCATTTGCTGTTGCGTCATCAAGGTTGTACTTTTTTGGTTTTTGTGATGTTTGGCCGCCAAAGAATGCTGCATAATCTGTTCCTTTGCAATGACACAAAGTAATAAATCCATTTTCACTAAGTTCTTTTTCTCGGCGATCGGTAACGCTAACTTCTGTTGGGCATTTCAATGCAATATCACCGTCTGGTGTTTTAAATGTATAAGGAGGCAATCCTTCAACAATTCCGCCACCCTCAACGCCACGAATAGCTGCTGTCCAACGATACAGGCTGAATGCATTGCACATACGTTCAGCAAGTGCGAATGCGGCGTTACCCCAACAGAAGAATTTGCTATCTGCTATACCAACATCTTCTTTAAAATTTAAACCTTCAACTGGGCATGTGTCTGGCCCGTATGGGAGACGCATTAACACTCTAGGTAAAGCCAAGCTAACATAACGTGAATCTGGAGAGTTTCTAAAACTATGCCATTTTACTAGCTCTAGACTATCCATGACTTTACTTAAATCTCTGGGAACCCCTAAGTCTTCAAAACTGTCCAAATCAAAAAGCATGGGATGAGCTGCACTTATAAAGGGTGCATGTGCTGCTGCAGCAACCCCTGATATCTTCTCTAACAAATCCATATCCATCGGTGATCTTCCAAATTCAAAATCACCAACTAAACAAGAATAAGGATGCCCGCCAAAAGTGCCGTATTCTTCTTCGTAAATTTTCTTAAATAGCTGACTTTGATCAAATTCAACAGCTTTATCTAGATCATTATGTAGCTCTTGGCGAGTAAGGTTTAGCAATCGTAGCTTTAAGTGTTCGCCTGTTTCAGCTTTGTATACTAAGTATGACAACCCTCTCCATGCGCCTTCTAATTTTAAGAAATCTGGGTGATGCATGATTTCATTAAGTTGGGTCGTTAAAAGATTATCGATACGATCCATATGGTATGCCAAATAGTGATTAGGTATTTTTGGCTCATTTTCGTCAGGGGCGGCAACCTGTTGTAAAAATTCTTTTAAAATATTTAGAACAATTGGCTTTTGAGATTCGTCTCGAATCATTTTTCCATCTGCCAAAATTTTATTTAGGTCGTCACCAGTTTCAGCAGTAATTTGATCGGATAAAGCTTTTTGTTTTTTAGCATCAGCCATAATAGCTGATAGCATGTCAGCTAATGCATCATTGCCATCAAGCTTATTCATGAGGTCTTTTAGATGACAACGAGAATCATATAATTTGCTTAAATCATCAACTCTTTTAACAATGTTTAATGGCTCAAAATCCTCAATTGATGTAAAAAATAACTCTAATGAAGTTTCCGTCTTATCTGCGCTTAATTTATAGGGCACAGTGATTGCTAGGCGTGGTTTTATGGACTCTAGAACTTGGGGGAAATTATCGCGATCAATTTCAACAAATTTTCTTTCTTTTAAAGAAGGGAGAGGATCAACTAGATGGCCAGATAAATCTGCAAGAATTCCTACAACAAAAGGCAGCTCTTTCATCTCGATAGCATCACCAATTTCAACGTCATAAGTAATTTGAACACGCGGTGGGCGCACTCGGTCGAGCTTATGCTGAATACTTTCGACCATAATCTATTCCTCTTTTGTTACTTTGGGTGCTATTTGCCCAATGATCCTTGATTCTATTAAATAGAAGCTTTATTAAAATTTCGTTAAAATCCTGTTACTTTTTATAATGAATTATTTTTATTTACATTGAGAGGTTTTTGCCGCTACAGCATTGGTAAACTCTTGAACATAGGGTAGAATTAGGCCATTCCTAGTTTTTACTATTAATTATGTTGAAATTGTTAATTTGTATCGCTTTTACCTGTTTGTGGGCTTTTCAGGCTGCAGACATTTCAGTTGCAGAGAATTCATCTCAAAAGGGTCTTGCTCAAATATCTCCTGGCATTACAGCAAATCCTGATTATGTGAAAACTAAAAGTGGGCATAAATTAATGCCTGATATTGATATCGATAATATTATGGCTCAAAAACTTATAAATAATTACAAAATTAAAGATTTACAGAGTCTATTAAAAACAGAGAGCATTATAAGCATGGGTTTGCTTCTTAGCCGTCTCGGGGTAATTTTACTGATATTCACGGTTATGTGGAAAACAATTAATCGCTTTACGCTTCGTTTTGTTGGCTCCATTGCAAAAAATTACAAACGACGAAAAAATTCTCAAGCTTTAGCAAAAACAGCCGGTCCTATTTTGAACTCAATACTACATTGGGCCTTGATATGCATAACATTACTAATCGTTCTTGCTGAAATTGGTGTGGATATTATGCCAATCATTTACAGCTTTAGTATTCTTGGTTTGGCTATTTCAATAGGCTCACAAACATTGGTTAAGGACATTATATCGGGAATTTTAACCTTATTCGAAGGTATTGTATCTGTGGGCGAAGTGGTTCAAATTAATGGTAGTGTGGGTACAATTGAGGGGATGTCCCTCAGGTCTATAGAGTTTCGTCATGGTAACGGAACTATGCAAGTGATTTCATTTTCTGAAATTAGTAGCTTAATTAATCTATCTCGTGATTATTCCGTGTGCACAATCGTTTTGCCTGTAGGTCATGAAGCGAATGTTTACGATGTTGAAAAAACTTATAAGGATGTGTTCAATGAATTAAAAACCAGCAAAGAATGGAAAAATCAGATTATTGGTGATATTGACCTTAATGGAGTTTCTTCTATTACCGAAACAGCTATTTATTTTAAAGCTTCTATGCGCACTAAGCCTGACCCCTATGATCTTTTTGGGCAAGAATTTCGTAAGCGACTTTTTGTTCAAATGAAAGAACGCAAGATTCCTGCGCCAAAATTTGCTAGTGTAGTGATCGAAAATTGAATTGAGATTTTTTTGCTATGTTAACAAGCGCTGATATATTATCTGTTGAAGAATTTGAAAAAGTTAGGCCACAGAAGAAAGCAGAAATTCTTCAAATAAAGGAGAATCGTCGCGTTGCTGTTGGGCCTGACATTACTTTCTACTTTGAAAACACCCAAACAATCTGGTGGCAAATTCAAGAAATGTTGCGTATTGAAAATGGTGGTGCTGAGCAGGTAGCAGATGAATTGTTAGCTTATAATCCGCTAATCCCTATAAAACATGAGAAAGCTTACGAAATATCTGCCACAATGATGATTGAAATAGATGATTCAGTACGCCGAAAGGTCGTGCTAAATCAATTGTTTGGGATTGACCGTCACATTATGTTTGAGCTGAAAAATATAACCATTCCAGCAATTAGCATAGATCCCAGCATTGAGAGAAATCGAGAAGAAGATCATAAGACTTCGGCAGTGCATTTTTTGAAATGGCTTGTGCCAGCAGATAGAGTTGGGATTTTTTTGAGTGAGGATGTGTATCTTACTATCAATCATCCATATTATTCGTTCAAAGTTAATCTGCCCTTATCTTTGAAGCATAGTTTAAGAACAGATTTCGAAGTGATGAGTTAGTTGACTTTATGTTTTTGAGAACGTTCAATTAACCATATTCGCCAAGTTAAAGCTGTGGCGCAGACAAATATGTCAGCTTTTAGGTCATGATTTCACAGCTAATCAAGGCGATGAACTTCTAAACGCTTCTTACCAAATGTACGTCAACCACGGGTTTTTTACCAAAACGCTGGTTGCATTCTTGTTTTATGACACGTTGTAATGCTTCAATGTAGTTTTTTTCTTTTCCTAGATCTTGATGCATTGTGCGACGAATAATATTTTGCATACCATCTTGAAAATCCTGTGCTTCTTCGCCATCTTCCACAAGGCCATGTGCACTTATCGTTGGTGTTCCTTGGATTTGACAAATATCATCCACCGGAATGCTCACAAAAATTACACCTTGAATAGAGATTTTTTGACGTTCTTTAAGAATAGGGCTTTGCATCGAAACTAAGCATTTCCCGTCAATTCCCCAGCGTCCTGAATTAACTCTCTCAATTATTTCAGGCTTACTTCCTGCTAACTCGATGAGCGTGCCATTTGAAGGAACTAAAGCTTGCTCTATTCCGTTAGCTAAACCTAATTCAGCTTGCGCTTGCATGTGACGAGCTTCGCCATGCACAGGAATTAGCGATTTTGGTTTTACCCAGCTGTACATAGCTTTTAAATCTTCTTGGGCTGGATGCCCAGATACATGCACGTCTTCTTCATGAGCCGTAATAATACGAACACCTTGATGCACTAAATGATTCTGCATATTTGCTATGGCACGTTCATTTCCTGGAATAACTCGTGAAGAAAATATTACAGTATCATCTTTATCTAATGATACGATGTGATGATCGCGTTGAGCTATTCTTGTTAGTGCTGAGCGACCTTCTCCTTGTGATCCAGTGCATATAAAAAGTACTTTATCCCTTGGCATGTCCATTGCCTGATCGGCAGGGATAAATCCTGGTAAACCTTTCAGATATCCCGAAAGAGTTGCTGCGCGAATCATTTTTTCTAGTGATCTTCCAAGTAAAGCTACTTTTCTTCCATTTTTTTTTGCTGAATAAGCGATAGATTCAACACGTGCAACGTTTGACGAAAAACAACAAACTGCAATTCTACCATTTGGAATTTGTGCAATGACTTTTTCAAGTTCGTCTCGTACTTCTCCTTCCGATCCTGTTGAGCCTTTATCAAATACATTGGTGGAATCGCAAATTAAAGATAAAACACCTTCTTTGCCGATTTCCTTTAATCGATTTTTATTTGTAGCTTCGCCAAGTAATGGTTGAGGGTCAATTTTCCAGTCTCCTGTATGGAGCACACAGCCATGTTCTGTACGGATTGCTAATGCGTTTGGTTCAGGAATTGAGTGAGTAAGAGTGATGTATTCAACATCAAATGAACCAATTTGCACGCGACCGGAAAGAGGCACTTCAATAATTTTAACTTGTTTGCCCCAAGATTTTTCTTCCAGTTTCTGGCGTAAAATTTGTGCTGTAAATGGAGTTGCATAAACCGGGCATTTTAAATATGGCCATAAGTAAGGCACTGCACCGATATGATCTTCATGTGCATGAGTTAAAACGAGAGCTTTAATATTCTCTGCGTGATCAAGTATTGCTGATGGATCAGGCATAATTATATCAATGCCAAGGCGGTCACCAAAAGTAATGCCGCAATCAACGATAATCCACTCTTTATTGTGGCCAAAAAGATTTAGATTCATGCCGATTTCACCGGCGCCACCAAGTGGTAAAAACCAAAAGTTGGTTTTTTTAGGAGTATTTAACACAAAAATTCCTTAAACTATTTTTCAAAAATGATATCTTTTCCCCGATAACCATTTAAAAAGTCACTATTTGATACGTGCTTTGATCCGGGTCGTTGTAGCATTTTAGGCTGGATTGATCCTATTTTGCAAGAAATTAACAACAAATCATCCTTTGTGTACGTCCAAGTACCGGGTTCGCTAAGTTGAATATGGTTGGTAACTTCTGCTTCAAGAATTTTTATGATTTCGCCATCAAGAGAGGTTATAGAACCAGGCCAGGGGGTCATAGCACGAATTTTTTGCACAACTTCTTCTGCGCTGCAATCAAAATTCAAAAAGCTTTCCTCTTTTTTAAGTTTGTGTGCGTATGTAATCCCTTCAATGGGTTGGGCAGATGGCTGAAGTTTTTCTTTTAAAATATCTGGTAAGCATTCAATCAGAGCCTGTGATCCAAGGGTTACCATTTTATCGTGCAAAGTTTGACTAGTATCATTGGAATCAATGAAGATTTTTTTGATATAGAGGATTGCTCCAGTGTCTAATCCTTGATCCATTTGCATAATTGTAATACCAGTTTGCTTGTCGCCTGCCTCAATGGCACGATGAATTGGTGCGGCGCCCCTCCATCGTGGCAACAGGGATGCATGAATATTGACGCAACCAAGTCTTGGTGCTTCTAAAATTGGCTTAGGAAGTAATAATCCATATGCTGCAACAATAGCTAGATCAGCATTTAATGCTCTAAATTTTTCTTGCTCATCCAAAGACTTTAATGTAGTTGGTGAATATACTGGGATGTTATTTTCTAAGGCAAATTCATGCACTGGTGACTTAGTTTCAGTGTGCCCCCTTCCTTTTGGGCGAGGAGGCTGGGTATAAACGGCTATGACTGTATAACCAGCATTTACGAGAGCTTGCAAAGGTGAAAGGGCAAATTCTGGTGTGCCCATAAAAATAATTTTAGTCATTATGTTTTATTTTCTATTTTGTGTTCAGTATAGTGTGCAACGCTTTTGTCAGCAAAGTTAAAACAAAAAATCTGATTCGAACTTGGTAACTTCTTGTATTTCGCGTAAGCTTAATCTGGTTGTTTTTAAGACTGCTACATGGCATTGGACGAGTATTTCTATATATTAATTTTTTTAAGTGTTGCTTTTGGTTTTGCATCACTGCTTCTTGGAATTTCTTGGTTAAGAAGCAAAAGAAACGCATATGCTCAGAAAAACACTCCCTATGAATGCGGGTTTGATTCGTTTGATTCTGCTAAGAAAAATGCTCGCCGACAATTTGATATACAATTTTATTTGGTTGCCATTCTTTTCATTATTTTTGATTTGGAAATTGCATTCTTGTTTCCTTGGGCAATTTCACTAGAATATATTGGTTGGTCGGGTTTTTGGTCGATGATGATATTTTTAAGTATTTTAACAATGGGCTTTGTTTACGAGTGGAAGAAAGGTGCGCTTAATTGGCATTAGTATGGTAGAAAAACTCGAGGACTTAAAAGCATATCTTCCGCAATCGCTACAAAATGAAAAGGAATTATTTCAATCGATTAATCAGGAAATTTCTAATAAAGGCTATATTTTAGCCAAGCTTGACCAGGTTGCTGCATGGGCGCAAAGCAATTCTTTATGGCCAATGACTTTCGGCTTAGCTTGTTGCGCTGTTGAGATGATGCATAGCGCAGCCAGTCGCTATGATCTTGATCGATTTGGTCTTGTTTTCAGGCCAAGTCCTAGGCAATCAGATGTTATGATAGTGGCAGGTACTTTAACTAATAAAATGGCTCCAGCATTGCGTAGAGTTTACGACCAAATGCCTGAGCCTCGTTGGGTTATTTCCATGGGTAGTTGCGCTAATGGTGGTGGTTATTATCATTACTCTTATTCAGTCACGCGTGGATGTGACCGAATTATTCCAGTGGATGTTTATGTTCCTGGGTGCCCACCAACTGCGGAAGCATTAATTTATGGAATTATGCTTTTGCAACAAAAAATTACGCAGAAAATTTTTTAAGATCAGAATGAATATATTTGCAAGTTAAAATGAGATTATTAGAAGATTAGCGGGATTATAGAATTTTTGTGCAGTAAATTGAGAAGGGATCTCCATTATTCTAACGTTAGTGTGTATCGTTTTTGTTAGGATGAGTCGCGCTAAGGTTAGTTTTTTTCTCCAACACGAATTTTTTGAGGTATTTTGATCATTTCTTCAACCTCTTCGACGTTTTCGCTAGCCATTTTATTTTCTTGTTTAATGCGCTCGTAGAGTTCCTTACGCAAAACTGAAGCAGTTTGGGGATATTCAAATCCAAGTTTCACGATACGTCCATTAATATCTAAAACTGTGCAAATGATGTTATCATTGATAATAATAGATTCTCCAATTTTACGACTGAGACTCAACATACCTAAACACTCTTATAAATTTAATTAAATGTTAAACAATTTTTTTTATTATACCTAGTAGAAAAGCAAGATTTTTTTTTATGAGTCTTTTTAACGACAAAATTTCATTGTTGCTTAACCATAGAATGACGTGGCTTGGCGCACGTTCTAACCTTATGGCAGAAAATATTGCATTAGCAGATGTTAAAGGTGCCACACGCAGAGAAATGCTTCCATTTCGTCAAGTTCTAAAGCGACATAATGCTATCCCGAGTCCAGATAATGCGCCAGTCAAACTAATAAAAATTGATAAGAATGATACAATAGGAACGAAAACAGAAATTTCTAGAGAAATGGAAACTCTAGAAATGTCGCGAGCTGTTCTTGAGCATGATGCAATTGTAAGTACGGTTAAGGGCTTTCATCAATTAATAAAATCAATTTTAAGTATGTCGCAAGGAGCGGGATAATATTTTATGGCTTTAGGCGCAATACAATCCACTCTATCACGGGCGCTGCACACAACCGTATCTGGTATGATTGTGCAAAATAAGCGTATGCTTATTATTGCAGAAAACCTTGCTAACGTTGGGGTTAGGAATACTGTCGCGGGCCAAATGCCATATGGTCGTCGCGTGCCTTCTTTTGAGACGTTCTTTGATAAAAAATCTAAAGCTCAGCTTGTAGCTCTAGGGAAGATTCATAAAGACAGAACTCCTTTTCCAAAAATTTTTGCGCCAGAAGATCCTGCTGCGGATAAAGACGGTTTTGTGTATGAATCAAATGTACGCGCCGTTCTTGAAATGGCGGATATGCGTGAAGCTGTGCGCAGCCACGAAGGTTGTCTTAAGGCTTATGAGCGCATTTTAGGAATGTTACAAAACACAATCAGTATTTTGAAAAACTAGTTACGAAGATCTACTCTTCTCCATGAGCTTTAGTGTATGCCGCCTTACCGTCAAACACGTGCAATTTTTCAATATGAGTCCACATAGCTTTTTGCCCGACTGACTGAATAAGTTTTTGGATAGTACCTTCATTCAAAGCCCCATTTCCTACAAATCTTGCGCATACGTGGTCTGTTAAGTCCAAATTCAGACTATTGGTGATTGGGTAAATCTTCATGCCACGACTTGTAATGATTTTTAATTTTAGAGTAGCTTCTTTGGCGGCTTCTTCCATCAACTTACCAAACTCCTTAATAGGGATGGTGTTTTCGAAAAAGATATCAACACCTTCAACAGATCGCTCTTTAACATGCGTGGGCTCTGCTGGGGTTGGCTGATGATTAAAGCTAATAGCTTTATGCACACGGTCTTGAATGCTTTCGTAGCGTTTGCCCAGATTTTTGATCACCGTCTCTGTAAATATGGTTGTTGAAATGCCTTTTTCATCGCCTACTACATCACGGGTTAAAGCTTTATCGACGGCACATGTAATATATAAAGCGTGTTCAATATCGCTCGCATACTTAAATTCACCCAAATGACGCAACATCATAATTGCAGATAAAATAACAGCCATAGGATTAATAACATTTTTCCCGGCATATTTAGGCGCAGATCCGTGGACAGCTTCAAAAATACAGACCTTATCTCCGATATTAGCGCCTGGTGCAAAGCCAAGTCCGCCTATCAATGCAGAAGACAGATCGCTTAAAATATCACCGTTCATGTTGGTTGTGACAATAACTTCGAACTGTTCGGGTTTTTTAACTAACTGATGAGCGCAGTTATCAACGATAATATGGTGCGCTTCGATATCGGGGTATTCTTTTGCTATATCTTCAAAAGTTCGCTTTAAAAGGCCTTCGCTGAATTTCATGATATTTGCCTTTGTAGCGCAATGAATAGATTTGCGATTTTCACTGCGTGCGAACTCAAATCCTAGGCGTACAATTTTTTCACAGCCCTTTTTTGAAATTAGTTTCAAGCATTGAGCTACCCCCGGCGTTTGCATATGTTCGATGCCTGCATACAGGTCTTCGATATTTTCGCGCACTATAACTAAATCAATGCCTCGACCGCTGTAAGGAGTTTGTGCACCAGGAAATTCTTTTACAGGACGAATATTTCCGTACGTTTCAAACATTTTACGAAGCGTGACATTTGCACTTTTTTCCCCATATCCTACAGGTGTTGAAAGCGGTCCTTTAAGTGCAATTTTGTTTCTGTCAATAGAATCTATCGTCTCTTGCGGAACACCAGTTGCGATGCCTTTTTTAAAAACTTCAGCGCCAGCTTCACAAATTTCCCAATCGATTTTTATACCAGAAGCATCAACGATTCGACGCGCAGCTGTTGTTACCTCACTACCGATGCCATCGCCAGGAATAAGAGTCACTTTATAAGACATTATTGAACTTAATAAAAATTAACTGAAAAAAGTCTAGCACATTCATTAAAAAGTATGAAAAGACCTTTTGCGAATCACTCTATCTTTCGTTGCTAAAAATACTAATAAAATTTTATTGGAATAAGTTATATTGACTTAATGTTTCTTTTTTGTCATAAAAATATTATTATTTAACCTAATAAATTAAGATTGAGATCTAAATATCCATGAAAAGTGCATTTTTTGTTTTATTTGTTTGTGCGCATATTTTCCCAGTTGTAGGAATGAATGCAGAGGAGCCCCTTTTTCACGCTGCAGCCCCAGGCACTCCTATTCGACAGGCCCCCGTTGTTGATTTGAATCCTTATGTGGCTGATCTGTCTAATCTATTAGCTATTAGCATTGAACAAATTAAAAATGTGCACAAAATTTTTTCTGGAGAATTCACTAAGGAGAGCCAGCCAAAAATTAGAATAAAAGAAATTAAAGATTTTCTTATTAAGAGACACTTGTTAGAAAACGTTTTTATTCCACATTTTAGAGTTGCCCGAACCCAAAGATTCACACCTGAATGCAAAAAATCATTAGGAACTCATTTAAAAGATATAGATGGTAATTCGCCAAAAAAATTCTTAAGAAAAGGAACGGCAGACTTCGTTAAGTCTGTAGATCTTGAGGATTTTTACACAATTGAGACGCATGAGAGAAATACTTTTTTCCTTCTAAAATCACTAGTAAATCCAGAGAGTGGATTTGGACTTTATAGAAGTCGTCAAAATACCATAAGCTTTGAGGGTGTGCCCGGCAGTCCTACGTATGGCATATATAATATCTTAAAACTTTTAGAAGCGGAAAATCCTGAAACTCATAGTGGTGCGGTGGAGTTTCATCATGTGTATCAAAACCCAGAAGTGATCACTATTGTTCCTTATGGTGAGCATAAGGGGAGCACTGTTTTATATCATAAATCGAAGAAAGACAGTCGAATTGATAGAGCGAGTAGCAATTCCGAATTTTATTACCTTAAAAAATTAATAGGGCTGATCCAAGTGGCCAAAATGTGTTCATGCGTACTACATAATTGCAATGAGCTAGAAGCTGAAGTGCTTGATAAAATGTCATATATTGACTCTTATGCTGGAAACTTGCGCATAATACCTAATCCAGGTGCTGAGAAAAAGCAAAAACAGAAATACACAGTAGAAATGGCTTTTTCGACACATCTAGCTTTGGCGCCACGTGGTCATGGTGAAGAAAATGATAGGGAAGAAGTTGTTGGTGATCAATTAATTATGTCTGGTTTCGGTTTGAATGATAGTGATTTGGACTCTGCTCAAACTGATCTTAGTGGATCCGGAACTGAAGGGCACACGTCTCATTCAGAGTTAGATAGTGATGATAGTAATACCAGCTTTGTGCCTAAAAGAGCATTAGATGTAGATTTTAGAAGCGAGGATTCTAACGTCTCATCAAGCTCACTTTCTCCAATTACGCCGCTTTCTCCAGTCCGCAGTGCTAAAAAAATGGATAAAAAACCTACTCCTCCGCGAATAGGTAAAGAAAACACTAGTCCACAGAATACTATTGAATCTGTAGATTCAATAGTAGACGAGCCAGAAGATTTTGCGAGCGCGCTTTTAGGAAAAAACAGCTATAGCCTTTTTGCAGAGGAAGGCAATATTCCTACTTACTAGGCGGCATCATGCCCTTCACCAAGGGCAGCCAATATGCGAGCTACTGTGCGAATTTCTTCGCACACCTCGCGGCTAAGTTGTTGACGCCCCGCTGTTACCTCATCTTGAATTTTTGCTAGCTGCGTATCTAAACTTCTCCAATATTTTGTTGTTTCTGCTGATATTTCAGACTGACGATTCAATAATTGCTGCATATTAAATTGACTTTGTGCAACATTCTGTAAGGCAGCTAATTGCTGATTTTGCTGATCTGTAAGCATATTTAATTTTTCGGCAAGTTCTGAAAGACTGCGCATATATTGCTGGCGACTTTCTTCGCCACGTTGTAGTTGTTGTGCAAGTAATTGCATGCTTTCAGCTGCTTGTTCAAAAACACTTTGAGAGTATGTTTGTCCTCCACTTTGCACTTCATTCCCACCAGCACTAAGTTTTCTAAGACTAATCTTTTCTTCAATGAAATAAAAAAATCCTTGAATTCCTTTATTGTATTGCACGTCAATAAAACCAATAATGAGTGATCCAAGTAAACCAAATAGAGATGAACTAAACGCTGTTCCCATGCCAGCCAAAGGTGCGTGTAGCCCATCTTTTAAAGTTTTAAATGCATCTTGAATGTCACCATCTTGTAAATCGATATTTGAAATGACAGAAGAAATAGCTGTAACTGTGTGAGACAGTCCCCAGAAAGTTCCGACAAGACCTAGAAACACTAATAATCCTGTTACATAACGATTAAAATCTCTACTTTCTTCAAAGCGATTTTGGATACTTCCAAATGTTGCTTGCAGCATAAAAGTTGTTGGGCGATTTTGCTGAAAAAGTTGCTGCAAGGGTTTTAGGATTTTTGGTTTTGGAGCGTTACTTTCATGATCACGCGATTTTTCAAAAAAAGAAAACCAGATGGCTTCAAGACGCAATGAGAAAAACAAGTGCACATTGTAAGCAATGCCAAACAAAAATAAAGCTAAAATAGTTCCGTTTAAAAAAACATTTGTTAGGAAGGCTGACTTAGCTTGAGAGAAAAAAGCAACAAGCAAGCCCAATATAATACAAATAAACCAAAGGGAAATAAAGGCACTACGACGAATTGCAGACATACAACCAAAAATTTTTAAATAGTATGCCTATCAGATTAAATGATAAATTTTTAACAATAAAGGGGGTAAGTGAACTACCTAAGCTGGCAAGACCATCCAGCTTGGCTTCAAAACTTTTATTGGTTGCTCATTTATAAAAATATCGCTTTGTAATGCTTCAAGCTTTAATAAGGCAATTCCAAGATTGTTGCTGGTTGCACGCAATTCTCCAACTTCTTGATTTTTTGCTTGAAGCTTAGTGCCGACTTCATATTCCGCAGGCGTTTGAAGGATAATGGGAAAGGTGCGTTTGCGAATTTGCCCTACATAGCGGGAGCGGGCAGTTAGCTCTTGTCCCATGTAGCAACCTTTATCCCAAGAAATTGCCTGTAGTTCACTCATGCCCCACTCTAGCGGAATTGATTTATCAACAATCATATTCTTGGCGCCGTCGGGTACCCCAAGTTTTAGGAGTAGGGTCTCATAAATTTCATCTGATTGAGTGGCATTTACTTTTTTATCGTAAATTCTATAGCCCAAATCTTTTAAGCGTGGGTCAAGAAAGCAATTTTTTGCATCAATCCGAGTTGAGCTTACGCCAACTTGCCAATCGGTGTTTTCATTAATAGCTACATCAGAACGTAATTTGTATAACAGTATTTTTTGTAAAAATGCTTGTGCTTGTTCAGTATCTATATCAATAAGCCATTTGTTATCTTCATTAATGATAAAAAAATCAAACTGAAATTTCCCTTGAGCTGACAACATTAAGCTATAAAGAATATGCTTGTTTTTTAGAAGCCTTACATCCTGAGTAATGAGCCCCTGCAAGAAATCTTCACGGTCATTGCCATGTATTTCAATGATAGTTCTGTTTTTTAGATTACAATAAAAGTCAGTGTGCATCGTCATAAATGAATATCTTTCCACAATACGGGCATTCTATTCGATTATCATCTTGAACATGCAAGTAAACGCGGGGATGGCTAGGTGGCTGGTTGTTTGTGGTGCCATCGCACATAACCTCTTTTTCATGAACAGTTATTGATTCAGCCATTTTCGCCACACAAGATCCCAAGAATTTCACTGTCTTTTAGTGTGCGTTCTTTTTGTGGGTGCTCAACAGGTAACGTTAAATCCTTAAGTTTAACTGTATTGGTTTTTACCTCTTCTTCGCCAATAATTACAGCAAAGCGAGCGCCCAATTTGTCAGCTTCTTTAAATGCTTTGCCTGGATTTGTTTTATAGATAATCTCGCAGGTTTTACCTTGCTCTCGAAAAGCCTTGGCGATCTGTATTGCTTTGGAAAAACACTCACCAATTACAATAAAAACAATCGGAGCTGGCTTTGAAAATGCTCTGTTTTCGAGAAGAAGAGCAATTCTATCAATGCCCATGCCCCAACCAACTGCGGGAATTGAGGGGCCTCCCATATGTTGAACTAAACCATCATATCTTCCACCGCCTAGAATAGCATTTTGAGCCCCTAGGTCGTTACTTTTAAATTCAAATGCCGTATGGGTGTAATAGTCAAGACCACGCACTAGAGTAGGATCTAGAGTGTATTTAATGTCAAGTGCTTCAAGCCCCTGACAGACTTTCTCAAAAAAATGTGCTGCTGCACTGGTTAAATGCGCTGAAATTTTTGGAGCATTTTGAGAAATACGCTGATCATTGTCATCCTTAGAATCCAAAATGCGCATTGGATTTTTTTCTAAGCGCAGCTGACTATCTTCTGATAATTCGCCTTTATATTTTGAAAAATACTCAACTAGAGCAATACGATAAGCGTTTCTGCTTTCAGTGTCGCCGATTGTGTTTAAATGCAAACTAGCTTCAATTTTTAGGTGGTTGAGAATTTGTTGCGCCAGATCAAGAACTTCTACATCTGCATATGGATTTTCTACACCAAAGAATTCGACACCAAATTGATGTAATTGTCTGTACCGTCCTCTTTGAGGGCGTTCATATCTAAACATTGGGCCAGAGTAGCAATATTTCAGAGGTAATTGCTGTGTCATGCTATTAGACAAAAGTGCGCGTACAACCGGTGCTGTGCCTTCAGGACGCAAGGTGATTTCTTCACCGCCGCGATCAGAAAAGGTATACATTTCTTTACCGACAATATCGCTGGTCTCACCTACAGCTCGCTTGAAAACTCCTGTGTATTCAAAGATTGGTGTATCAATACGTTCAAAACCAAACTGACGCGCAGTTGCAAAAGTTATATCTTGAATGTGCTGAATACACCTTGCCACATCTCCTAAAAAATCACGAGTGCCTCTTACGGGCTGCAATTTAGTCATACTATGCCATTGTATCTAGTGCTTTTTGAAAGCGTCCTGCGTGAGATTTTTCAGCTTTCGCTAAAGTTTCAAACCATTGGGCAATTTCATCAAAGCCCTCTTCACGAGCAGATTTAGCCATACCAGGATACATATCGGTATATTCGTGAGTTTCTCCTGCAATAGCTGCTTTAAGATTATTGGTGGTTGTGCCAATAGCGAGGCCGGTGGCAGGATCACCTACTTCTTCTAAAAACTCTAAGTGCCCGTGAGCATGGCCTGTTTCGCCTTCTGCGGTTGAGCGAAATACAGCTGCTACGTCATTATAACCTTCAATGTCTGCCTTTTGTGCGAAATACAAATAACGGCGGTTAGCTTGAGATTCCCCAGCGAACGCATCTTTAAGATTTTTTTCAGTCTTAGATCCTTTTAACTGTGTCATTGCATAATACCTTGAATGAATTAAACTTCATAAAATATGAGTGGGAAGCTTGAAAAGGTCAAGCCTTAGATCTGTTACTTTGCGTGAAATTTTTTATTTTACCTGTAGCTCAGTTATTTCGCCAAATATGCTTAAACACTCCGGATTCAATAAGGCTTCTTTATTCTTAATTTCCCTGCCATGAACAACGTCTCTCACAGCTGTTTCAGCAAGCTTGTTGTTTTTAGTTCTGGGTAAATCAGGCACAGCAATAATTTTTGCAGGTACATGGCGTGGAGTGGTGTTTTGGCGAATGTGCTGCTTAATTTTTTGCACTAAATCATCGTCTAATTTTTTGTCCTTCTTAAGCACAATGAATAAAACAATGCGTTCATCATCTTGCCATTTTTGCCCAATTGCTAAACACTCTGCTATTTCATCAACATTTTCGAGTTGGCGATAAATTTCTGCTGTGCCGATTCTTACCCCCCCCGGGTTAAGAGTTGTATCTGACCTTCCGTGAATAATTAAACCGTCGTGTTTTGTCCATTCGCAAAAATCCCCATGATGCCAAACATCAGGAAATTTATTGTAGTATGCGTCATGATATTTTTTTCCGTCTTTATCTTTCCAAAATTCAATAGGTCTGCACGGAAATGGTTTAGTGCAGACAAGTTCGCCAGCACTTGTTTTAATGGGCTTGCCATTATCATCAAGTATATCAATTGCTAGACCAAGCGCAGGTCCTTGAATTTCACCGCGATGCACCGTGCTAAGAGGATTACCCATAACAAAACATGAAATAATATCTGTGCCACCTGATAAACTGCAAATTTGTACATCTTTTTTGATAGATTGCCATGTGTAATCAAATGTTTCTGGAGCTAGGGGAGATCCGGTTGAGCCAATAGCGCGAAGCTCTTTTAAATTATGGGTTTTACTAACATCAACTTCTAATTTGTGCAGAGTGCTTAAATATTTAGCCGAAGTTCCAAAAAAATTGATTTGTAGGTCTCTTACGATATCCCATAAAAACGTAGGGGTGGGGTAGGTTGGAGAACCATCAAAAAGCACAATATGTGCTCGTGAGGCTAGACTTGAAACTAGCCAATGCCACATCATCCAGCTGCACGTTGTGAAATAAAATACTCTCTCAGTAGGTTTAATGTCACACTGTAACTGATGTTCCGCTAAATGCTTTAGTAGTGTTCCGCCAACGCCATGAACAATACATTTTGGAATGCCTGTGGTACCTGAAGAGTATAATATATATAAGGGGTCATTAAAACTTACAGGAACAAAAGATATATCGTTAGCATTACTTGTGGCCAATAGCTGATCCCAGCGCGCATAACTATGGTCAAGCCCCAAAAATGATACAACTACAACGCGCTCAACACTTGGTAAGTGTTTCAAGATCTCAGGCAAACGTTCAAGGCACGAAAATGTTTTCCCGTTGTAATGATAACCATCTACCACGAGTAGCACTTTTGGCTCTATTTGACTAAAACGATCGATAACTCCTTGAATGCCAAAATCAGGGGAACAGGCTGTCCAGATTGCTCCTTGAGCGCTTGTTGCCAGCATAGCAGCAACTGTTTCTGGGATGTTGGGCAAATATCCTGCAACTCGGTCGCCTTTTTTGACTCCCCATTGATTGAAGTGATCTGCAATTTTTGCAACAATCCAGTAAAGCTCTTCGTAAGTGATTTGGCGTTTTTCTTGATTCTCACCCACAAAAGTAATAGCTATATGGTCATCACGCTGTTGCAATAAATTTTGTGCAAAATTTAATTTTGCTTGCGGGAAAAATACTGCTTTCTCAACACTTGTTGGATTTTCCAAAATTTTATTGCCTTTATCGCCAACAACTCCACAAAAATCCCAAACCATATTCCAAAATTCAAGGATATGATTGATCGACCATTTGTGCAAATCATGATAGCTTGAGTAAGGTATATTTTTTGCAAACTTGGTGAGCAAGCTATTTTTAATACTTTCAGATGAGGGAGACCAAGAAGAATTCAATTTCTGTAATAAAAATTTTATAAGCTCCCTATATACTACGCGTTTGATGGTTTTGATGCATGCAAAAAATTAATGAAAATTTTATGAGGTCTTATTAGCGATGAAATTGTGGAAAAAAGTTTTGATTGGTTTGTTGCTTGGCGTCATTTTAGGAGTAACCTTAAAAGAGAATGTAGTTTACCTAAAACCCTTTGGGGATCTATTTATTCGCCTTATAAAAATGATCATTGTGCCTTTAATTTTTTTTGCAATTATCAGCGGTATTTCTAGTGTGCAAGATTCCAAGGCTTTAGGTAGGGTTGGCATAAAAGCTTCTATTACATATTTGCTAACAACATTATTTGCCATCATCATCGGTTTGGGTATTGGAACTATATTTGAGCCAGGCAGTGGAATCATTCTGGATTTTACAGGAGAGGGCACAGCTCAAATTACAGATGCAAGTATGGCAAAGATATTCGATACTATTTTAAATATAGTTCCAGAAAATGCCATTGATGCAATGGCCCAAGGTACTATTTTGCAAGTTGTCTTTTTTGCCCTATTCACAGGCATTACGCTAAATACCATGGAAAGCGAGGCATCAAAAAGATTAAGCAGTATATTTACTTTGCTGGCTTCAATGATTTTTAAAATGGTTCATTTGATTATTCAGTTGTCGCCGTTAGCTGCATGTGCGTTAACCGCTTGGATTGTGGGAACTCAAGGAATGGTGGTGCTAGAGAAACTTCTAAAATTGGTGGGATGTGCCTACTTAGCATTTGGTATACAGTACCTTGTTTTTGGGTTGATTATTTCTTTATGGACAAAGCTCTCACCTATTCCTTTCTTCAAAAAAAGCCTCGAATACCAAACGCTAGCTTTTTCTACAAGCAGCACAAAAGCAGCTTTGCCAACCACGATTAAAGTTTGCCAAAATCGCCTTGGTATATCAAAAATTAGTTCATCGTTTGTGTTGCCTCTTGGTGCATCAATTAATATGGATGGAATTGCTATTTACATAAGTCTTTGTGCTCTATTTTTTGCTCAAGCCACTGGAAAAGTCTTGGGATTTGCCGATTATGGATGCATTATTTTGACAGGGACGCTTGGTTCAATTGGTGGAGCTGGAATTCCAGGAGGTACAATTGTGATGCTACCTATGGTTTTAGGATCAATAGGGCTTCCCATCGAAGGAGTTGCTTTGATCGCTGGAATTGATCGAATTGTGGATATGATGCGTTCAACTATAAGTATTACGGGTGATGCAACGGTGGCATTGTGCGTAGATCATTCAGAAGGCCTTCTTGATAGAGATATATATTACAAAGATGTTTGAAAATAAAAGACAAACAACAGATTATAAAAGCGAAATACCATGGATAACACTTTAATCCTTGCTAATAAAATGCGTTGCTTTGGTAATGGGCAAGGAAAAGAGCTTTATGCTAGTTACCATGACCATGAATGGGGCATTCCATCTCATGATGATCGGCACTTGTTTGAAATGCTTATTCTCGAGGGGGCTCAGGCGGGTCTTTCGTGGGAAACGATTCTTAAAAAACGTAATGGCTATCGCAATGCTTTTCATGACTTTGATGTGCAGCGGGTTCTTCTTATGAAAGATGCTGAATTAGATTCCTTGCGTGATAACCCACATATTATTCGTAATCGGCTTAAAATATATAGTGTGCGCAAAAATGCTAATGTTTTTATGCAAATTCAGAAAGAATTTGGGTCTTTTGATGCATATGTTTGGAGGTTTGTGAATGGGCATCCTATCACTAATCACTGGCAACATTTCAAAGAAGTACCAGTAACCACTCCTGAAAGCGATGCTTTATCAAAAGATCTAAAAAAACGAGGCATGACATTTGTAGGCTCAACTATTATTTATGCTTATATGCAAGCTGTTGGTATGGTAAATGATCATCTCACTACTTGTTGGTGCTACGGAAGATAAAAGAAGGTTTTTCCACGCAGTATAAATCTTAACAAGAGAAGCATAACAAGAATATCTGACTTTTCACTTTGTGCTTTTTCTCTTATGATCATGACAACATTATAAAAATAAGATTGTATGCGTAAGTGGATTGATTTTCCTATTATTGAAGGTGTCTGTAGTCGTCAAGCCCATGCAGATTTTCCGGCCCAAGAAGATGGTTCAAAAACATATGAGCGCGAACTTGGCAAAGAGGGTTTTTTTGGGCCGTGCACGCATATGATTCACCGTCATGCACCAACTGCCTGGACAAAATGGGAAGGACCACTTCGCCCTCGTGCATATGATTTGAACAAGTGGAATCAAGAAAAAAATTGTCCATTTAAGACAGATGTATTTCTTCATAATCGCCATGCGGAATTGCGCTGGTGGCAGCTGAATCATTCCATGACTCACCTAGCGCGTAATGGTGATGGCGACTTGCTGTTATTTATCCATCAAGGAAAGGCTGATTTATTTTGTGACTATGGTCACTTGTTTGTTAAAGCTGGTGACTACATTGTGTTACCTCGATCTACCATGTGGCGTTTGGATGTAATTGAGCCGCTGCATATATTGCTTATTGAAGCAACCGATAGTAGCTACATGCTTCCCGATAAAGGTATTGTGGGACCTCATGCAATTTTTGATCCTGCTATGCTTGATACGCCGAAAATTAATGACCAATTCAAAGCGCAGCAAGTTGATGCTAATCATGAATGGGAAGTCCACATTAAAAGACTTGGAAAGGGCAGTACCGTCACTTATCCGTTTAATCCTTTAGATGCAATGGGATGGCATGGTAATTTAGCGCCTGTGCGCATTAATGTGGATGATATTCGCCCATTGATGAGTCACCGTTATCATTTACCACCTTCTGCGCATACAACGTTTGTAGCAAATAGATTTGTTGTGTGTACGTTTGCTCCGCGCCCTATAGAAAGTGATCCAGGGGCATTAAAGGTGCCTTTCTATCATAATAATGATGATTATGATGAATTTATTTTTTACCATCGTGGGCAATTTTTTAGTCGTGATAATATTCATCCAGGCATGACAACCTTGCATCCTTGTGGTTTTACACATGGTCCGCATCCAGGGGCTTTTGCAACAGCGACTCAGTTTTCTAGAAAGGAAACCGATGAAGTTGCCGTGATGGTTGATACGCGTGATTCATTAGAAGTAGGTGATAACGTTTCATCTATTGAGTGGGCTGAATATTCTGAGAGCTGGAAAGCTGTTGAGAAGCCTTAAAATTCACAGCTACCTATAACATTTTATAGGTAGTTTTTTTGTGCGTATTTTTTAATTATATCTCACTACGAGACCGCAGAGTTAAGTTGATGGCGTTTCTTGGATCTTGTTAGGAGTAGCACCAGGGTAGCGCCAGAATTTTTTGAGGAAATGTAAACTGATTTAATTTCCCGGTCTAACTGGTGCCGGCTGCAGGAGTCGAACCCGCGACCTACTGATTACAAATCAGTTGCTCTACCAACTGAGCTAAGCCGGCACTTAGACAAACATATCTAAAAATTCTTTTTCAGTCTAGACCCAATTTTCAAGTCTTGGCATATAAATTAAAAAAATGCAGTATCTGATTTCTAGAAGGGTGGGATTTACTTTTTACTTTTCGTTAACAAGTTATTGTTTAAGATGTGGGCAGATAAATAAATTTTGTGCAAAATTTTATGTTTAGAGCGTTAGCATTTTTAGGGTTCTTGGTAGCAGGAAATTTTCTTGCCGCCGAAACAGCTGAACAGTTAAATCAACAATTAGCTCAGATTCATGACCGAACTTCTGCTGCGGGAAAATTTGCTCAGTTAGCAAAATATGTAATTGATAATGAAAGTAAAGCCTTAGAATCAAATGATTCTTTAACGCAACAATTTGAAGAGATGAGGCAAAATCAAGGAGAAAGCTCACTGATTGTGTTTCGAGCTATTGCTACAAAAGAAGAAGCAGCTACTGCTCGAGCTTATTACTTAGGGGTTCGTGATAATTTGCTTGCAGCACAGATAGTGGTGGCATTTGAAATTATGGCGTTGCAGGCAAGTTCAGATGAGGTAGATAATTCAACCAGAGCATCCCTAAGTGGGAATTTGGCTGCAACTTTTGATAGTGTGAAGGAAATGTTGAAAGAAAGTACGCTGAAGATTCCTGACGTGCAAAAACTTAGTATTGATAGTCAAGAAAATGCTATTGCCGCACGCACTTACTATGCTGGTGTTAAAGATAATTTGATAGCAAGAGCTGAGGCAATGGGTAGAGGTGAATCTTTTGGTTAGAAGGGGTTTAAATCGATTCCGGTATATTTGCGAATCTTGAGAGTGGACCACGAAGATTCACAGGGATAAATAGCTGATCCTTTTCTTCTGTTATAGAGTTGGTTTGAGAGAGTTTTTGCAGATTGCTGACTGGTGTGTTTTCCTGAGTTTTGGGATTTCTTGGGCTGAATAGTGGAACAAAATCAACAACATGATCTGAATTGAAAGTTTGTTCAGCAGAACCTGATTGATGAATTGGCAATTTAGACTCATCATTAGGTGTTGTGTATTTTTTAGAAATAGTAAATGCCTGTTGGTCTGATCTATGCTCTTCAGCATTATGCTCATTGTTTGCGGGATTTATTTTACGAGAACAAAAGCAGCGTGTTAGGCAAGAAATAGCCCCTGCTATTGCTTGTGAGCGCCTTGTTGGAGAGTCATCAGTTGTTTGTTGTTCTTCGCGATGCTCTATCCAGTTATCTCTTAAAGATTCAGCGACAGGCTTGAGGATAGCCCCTACATGAGTGGCTAGCCAATGAGTCCCTAAGGTTCTTTCGCAAAATTCAAACATAAGCGGTATGTCTTCTTTTTTGATTTTATTCTGTCCGGTTATAAATCCTTCTTTTAGAGCCTTTGAGGAGGGCTTCCAATCAATGGTATTATGATAATCTGTTACAGATGTTATTGCTGTAAAAGGAGGAAGTCTAAAATTTATAGATAGAGCTTCATTTTGAAGTCTTGCTAATGCGATATTTCCATCCTCATGTTGCATTTGAATGTCACACCATACTAAATGTACGTCTGTAAGGGCTTGTAAAGTTATCAGGTTGCCATCTTCCAAAAGAGTGAAATTAATAAGCTTTATCGGGGTTGTTGGTGCCAGATTTCGATTGCTTGAAAAGCAAAACTCACTAAATCTTCTTTGAGCTTTTTCTTGCAAGGTTAATGGTTTCAAAAGAGCAAGGTCAATAAGTCTTGCCAAAGCTATTTGATACATGGTTGATGTATCTCTTTCTTTTAGAAATTCAATAAGCCTTGATAAAAATATTTTGTTTCTTTTTTTTAAAATTTTGTGTTCGTTAAGCTTTGCCATAATTCTAGAATCAGAGTTTTCCAAAATAGCGGAATTAATGACCCCCACTATTTCGTTATTATCTGTGTAAGAGGAAAAGCTAATTAGATCTTTTAGTGTTGTTACGCCTCTGTTTTCTAGAAAAGGAAGAAGGCTGTTAAGAGCTTCAGAATTATAAGATTGCACTTGCCTTGCTGTGGTAGCGCGTAGAACTCTACTGTCATCTACATAAAGAACATTAACGATTTCACACGCTTGTAATGCAGTAAAAAATAATGAAACAAAAAATAGATACAACATTAAAAATTTTCATTAAGTATACATCTTATATATATACTAATATAACGAAAAAAGCAAATTATTTAAAATTATAAACTTTAATTGCGAGAGTTTGGGTGGTTTGCAGCTGCTTTTCTTGAAACATCTTGATTTTTTGATGATTTCTGATATGTTAACCAAAGATATATTGGGGTATAGCCAAGCGGTAAGGCACCGGTTTTTGGTACCGGCATTCCTAGGTTCGAATCCTAGTACCCCAGCCATCTTGCCCCCCCCCTTACTATTATAAGTCAGTAGAACGCATAGGGTTTTTTAGAGAGCCTTTTGTTTCGTAACTAGTCATTATTTTAATTCCTTTTTGAGTGTGGTAGCTTGAAAGAATAAGTTTGAAACGCCTGAGCTATGTCTATTCAATCGCTGCAATCAATTCGTTCTACTTTTCTTGAGTATTTTAAGGCTAATGGTCATGAAATTGTGCCATCCAGTCCACTTGTGCCACAGAATGACCCAACATTGATGTTTACCGCAGCCGGTATGGTGCAATTTAAAGATGTGTTTACAGGTAAAGAAACCAGAGATTACAAAACTGCCGCGTCTTCGCAAAAATGTTTGCGTGCGGGTGGCAAGCATAATGATCTTGATAATGTAGGCTACACGGCCCGTCATCATACATTTTTTGAAATGTTGGGAAATTTTTCCTTTGGAGATTATTTTAAAGAACGCGCTATTGTATTGGCTTGGGAGCTGGTTACTAAACATTTTAATGTTGATCCTAAGCGATTACTTGTAACTGTATATGCTGATGATAATGAGGCTGCAAACATTTGGAAAAAGCTTACAGGTTTTTCTGATGATAAAATTATTCGCATAGCTACCTCTGATAATTTTTGGAGTATGGGCGATACAGGGCCATGCGGCCCTTGCACTGAAATATTTTATGACTATGGAGATTCTATCCCTGGTGGTCCTCCAGGTTCTGCTAATGAAGATGGTGACCGTTTTATTGAAATCTGGAATTTGGTTTTCATGCAGTACGAACAACTTGGTGATGGCACACGTGTAAATTTGCCAAAACCTTCTGTCGATACGGGTATGGGGCTTGAGCGGATTGCTGCGCTTTTGCAAGGTGCCCACAATAACTATGATATTGATTTGTTTAAAAGCTTAATTGATGCTTCAAAAAGTGAAACTGGAAATACAGGAATGCGTCAATCGCACAACGTTATTGCCGATCATTTACGTGCATGTAGCTTTTTAATTGCTGATGGTGTGCTGCCTTCGAATGAAGGCCGTGGCTATGTATTGCGCCGTATTATGCGTCGTGCTATGCGCCATGCGCATATGTTAGGTGCAAAAGACCCGTTGATGCATCGCTTGGTGCCTGTATTGGTTAGTTTGATGGCTGATACTTATCCGCAGCTACTGCGTGCGCAATCATTAATTACTCAAACCTTATTTCATGAAGAGGAAAAATTCCGCCAAACATTGGGCCGTGGTCTGAAGCTTTTGAAAGAAGAAGCTGGCCATCTGAAAAGTGGGCAAGCTCTTTCTGGTGATGTTGCGTTTCGATTGTATGATACTTATGGATTTCCGCTAGATCTTACTCAAGATGTTTTGCGTGCAGAAAATCAAAGTGTTGATACTGATGGTTTTAACCAAGCCATGGAAAAACAAAAGCAATTAGCACGGGCTTCATGGGTGGGGTCAGGCGAAGCTGGCTTTGAAAAAATTTGGTTTGACCTTAAAGAAGAAAAAGGAGCCACTGAATTTCTTGGCTATAGCTCATTAACTTCAGAAGCCAAGATATTAGCCATAGTTAAAGATGGAAAATTGCTTGATGAGGCTGTGCAAGATGCTTGGATTTTATGCAATCAAACGCCTTTTTATGCAGAATCTGGTGGGCAAGTTGGAGATATTGGAACAATAGAGACTGATTATGGCGCAGTTAATGTGGTTGATTGCCAAAAGATGGTGGGGTGCCTTCATGTTCATAAAATTGGTGCACTTACTAAACCTATAAAAATTGGCGAGAATGTGCGCCTTAATGTGAATGCGCAAGCTCGTGCAAAAACAGCAGCAAATCATTCAGCAACTCATTTATTACACGCAGCGCTCCATAAAGTTTTAGGCAATCATGTTACTCAAAAAGGCTCATTAGTGGGGCCTAATCGTTTGCGTTTTGATTTTACGCATTCTATAGCTGTGACGTCTGAACAATTACGTGAAATTGAAATGTTAGTGAATCAACAAATTCTTGAAAATCACGAAGCTTCTACAAAATTGATGACGCCTGATGACGCAATAGCAGAAGGGGCTACGGCATTATTTGGTGAGAAATATGGCGACGTTGTGCGCGTGCTTCGCCTTGGAGATTCCTCGGTTGAGCTTTGTGGGGGGACCCATGTGCAGCGTACTGGTGATATTGGGCTTATAAAAATACTTAATGAATCAAGTGTTTCAGCTGGTGTTCGTCGTATTGAAGCTATTACAGGCACAAGCATTATTGATAAGCTTTATGAGCTTCAGGCAATGCTTAATTCAGAGCAAGAGAGTTCTCGAAAAACTATACAAGATTTACAAAAACAGCTTACTGAAGCTAAACGCAATGCGGCAGTAGGTGGAAAAAGTGCTGATAATATTGAATTACTAGCAGGCCACCAAGCGATCTTTAAGCACCTGGCAGATATTCCAGCAAAAGATTTAAAGGGTATTGTTGACGACCTGAAAAAAAAATTAACTTCCGGAATTATTGTGGTAACCAGCACTTATGACGAAAAAGTGTCGTTGGTAATAGGCGTTACAGCAGACCTTACTTCAAAAATTAGTGCGGTGGATTTGGTTAAAATTGCGGCCCAAGTTGTTGGTGGGCAAGGAGGAGGGGGGCGCCCTGACATGGCTCAAGCAGGTGGAACGAACCCAAATGCTGTAAATCAACTTCAAGTAGCAATCGAGAAGTTTTTATCTGATTTAAAATAATGAAAGTTATATTGTTGCTATTTTTTAAATAAAATATGTATTTATTAATACTTTGTTAACCAATTTTACTTAGAATCTTAAATTGGTTAGGGATTTTGGTATTTTCCGAAAGGAGAATTGAGTATGCGTATATCGTTTAGAATGATTATTTTGTCATTGGTTCTGTTTCTTTCTGAAGCTTGCGTTAATTTGGACGCTGCAAATAATCGCAATCAGTATTTAGAAAATGATGACAGTGAGGATAATGAAATATCACAAGATCTTGCATTACACACGATTTCGTCTAAATGGCTTGAAAATCCGGAAAATACCTAAGGTAAAATTGTTCTTAAGTATAGACTAATAGGTAGCCAACGACGGCTGCTTATGCATGTTTAATAGCCATTTACAGCTAATTCATCTTAAAATGATTATGCTTTTTTTATTTCCTGGTTTCCGATCTTCGCAAAGACAGGTTTGTATGCGCGTATTGTCATCACAAAATCACCCAGTGGTTGTGGTGATTTAGTTTTATAAAATCATGAAACTATCCACTACATTGCCACAGCCCTTACGGGGCTTGGCAAAGACGCAGTATCCTTTTTTCCTTTTCTTTCCTTCTTCTTTTTTCTTTTTCTTCACACTCGCTTTAGTAGTACCGTATCTAACCTCTAGCCCGTTACGACCGGACCTTATGTCCATTACCACTGGACACTACGTCGGTTTGTTAAACCTGACGTGCCCT
>JACCDN010370115.1_pt1 | contig 97996 bp, 82 predicted proteins | sample 7441691 | NCBI WGS metagenome assembly JACCDN01 (sample SAMN15323439, study PRJNA562643) | freshwater metagenome | isolation source: river surface water | place: USA:Blue River Watershed | collected 2017-08-16 | reverse complement strand
CTCCCATACGCGCCAATTTTGTGCCACCCAATTTAAATGCCAGGTGGCTTAACCGGTTGCCCGGTGTGCTCAGCCCCTGCAGGACTTGGCCATGAAAGTTCATTGTCCTGCCAAAAGCATATTGCATCAGATCAGCAGCAATATTGCTGCCTATGGAGGCAAGGGCAAGGCTATACTGGAAGTCAATTTCTACTTTTTCCCGGTCCGTTAAATGAGGCTGACTGACTATTTCGCTATAGTGCGCCAGGTGCCGCATGGCACTGATATAACCGTAAGCCTGTAATCCATTGCCAATATGATCACTGATTTTGTGCACAGCAGTGATACCGGGCAAGTGCCGCTTAAAATTTTTTATCCAAAGGCCATCCATTTGTACGGCGGTGGTGCTGGTTATTTTCTTTACTATTGTTTGTATTTTTGCGTGCAACTTTTGGGAAATCGCCTGTGTACTGACCAGGATGCTGTCCATGCTTTCCTGAACCATCAGGGTATGTTTTTTAAGAAAACATAAGGCGCGTTTGACCTGGTTATCCGCGGCCTGCCTGAGAAAATCAATCAAATATTGTGGCTCAATACGTAATTTTTCTGCCAGCTGTGCATCCCTTAAGTGGGCCACGGTAAGGGGTTGATTATCGACCATCCCCCCCATGAGCGCCAGTTCAAGTGGGTGCATTTTAATACCATGAAGCACGATTTCTGGTTCCTGGTACATGCGTTGCTGTTCACTGTGAAAATCCCTGACCAGAGTGTGCAGTTCATTGAATACCGGCAGCGCCTGTTCGGCCTGCTGGAGGTTTACCCTGTAATGCTTGACCTCCATTGTTTCTGGTTGCTTTTGTTTCCAGATCGCCAGTGTCTGAAAAAAAGCGTGCCGGGCATGATTCCCCTTTAATGTTAATACCCCTGCATCAGGGTCGTAGATAGCAAAGTGATTCTCCTGAGGTTTGATACTGACTGCCAGTATGTTGCTGCCAGCCTGCAGTATATAATGACCGTCCGGTTGAATATCCCCGACCTGTGTGAGCAACACGCCTTCTGCTGATCCTGTTTTTAATCGGGTAAAGAGAAAACGAAAGTCGTTGACCTGCTGCTCATCTTGCGCAGAAAGGCTACCGGAAAGCAGTTGTTCATTAATTTTGCTGTAATTGTCTGTTGCATCCAGTAAATACTGGCCATTTTTTGGATGCTGTTGATGCATGTGCAACCAGGCAAGACTTAAGGCTATTCCTCCTGCAGGATTGTTAAGGTATAAACCATGGACAGAAGGATGAAAACTTACCTGAGCATCCGTATGCTGCAGGGCGACAGCATTACCCATTATACTGAAATCCTGAATGCGTTTGTCCTGAACCCGCAGCCAGATCTGGCTTTTCTCCAGTGCCTCATGCCCCTTTAAATCCGTTAATTCAGCACAGATATCTGGCAGCTGTAGCAGTTGCGTAATTTGCCGGTGCCAATCCTGGAAACGCGCTTTGTCTCCTGAGACCCGCTTTAGTTTTTCCTCATCCAGTTCACCGCTGTTCGTAGGGAAAAATTCACTGAGTAAGGCACGTTGTTGCGCATCCAGCATACTGATCTGCTCAGGGATAAGCCATAACCCTGTCATGATGACACTTGCTCTGTGCAGGCGGGTGGACATATCCATTTGCCGTCCTGCCCTTATTTTTTCTGGCACTTCAGGGATATCTTCACGGACACGATTTATACGTAATGCATTATCTTTATAGATAAAAAATAGTTTATCTACTTTCTGTATGGCGCCGTTTTTATCCGCGCTGACTTTCCTGCCCTGCTCATTCACCTTCAGTAATTCAGCACGGGCAGACAATGTTACCGGCATACCCTTTGTTTGTAAGGCCATTGTAAGATACGCCGCAAAACTGTCTTGCGGCGTGCGATGAGAGGTCAGCGCACAGCCCACCAGGCTGATGTACTCCGGTATCTTCCCGGTGATGGTTGACAGAATTTTCAGGTTAGTGGCTAGTAACTTCGGTGTCTGCCCCCCCATGGATAGAGGGTTTTTCCGGTTTGTTTCTCCTGCATGATGGCGGCTGTGGCCTACAAGCTGCCAGCGTACCCGAGCATGTTGAACCCTGGACATTTCTTTCTTCAACAGCAACGTGGACTCACCAATAGACAGGGCCTGCCATTGACCCTCTGTTCCCCTTACCAGCACCCGATAATCCCCTGCAGCATCCATCTGTACCAGAATACTGCCTATGGGACGCTTGACAGCCAGTGCTGCGGCAGCGTCTCTGACGATATCGTCATCCTCTAACTGCAGGATAAGCTGTTTTTCATAGTGCGTTTCACTATCGATATGGCTTTTAATCGCATATGACGGCAATCGCCATTGTTCCACATCACTGTTGTGTACGGGTGAAGCCTTCCCTGCAAGGTGACCTGGCGCTGCCACCCCGGCGGTATTCCCACGCCATGCCAGAGGAATAATTTCGCTGATGGTATTCGCAAAATATTTTCTGCCGTAATCCATCATCATCCCGGACAGTATGGCAGTGCAGGCAAACATACCTCCACGCCCTTGCAGGCGATTCTGCCAGTCCTGCAGACGTCCGTTATTACCGTCCAGCTGTAAAATGACCAGATCATGTTTATGGGCCATGGACAGTAATGCCGAGGCATATTCTCTTAACACATGCGGTGAATCGGGCTCTGTGCCAAAAATATAACTGGAAGAGTAGTAAGTAAAGATCATGGCCAGTGAAAGCAAGGTCTCTGCCTGTACCCGAACAGACATTTTTTTTATGGCAAAAATTTCCATTATCTTTTCATAATGACTTTCACTGATGAGACGCCAGGTTTGTTCCTGTTCTGCTTTTGCTACCAGTACGCTGTCGAACATTTCTGCCAGTATCTGCTGGTTATCGGGATCAACTAATTTTCTGTCCATGGTCGCGCCTTTCAGGGCATCCACAAAAATCTGATGATAATGACCCAAGCTAAATTCATTTAACAGGCTGATAAGGTTCTTCTGTCTGTGCACGGCGTTATAGGGGGCAGAGAAAAGTGTAAAATGTTCCACGAACAATAATCTGAGTGCCCCATTGTGCTGGCCAACGGGTGTGCCACTGCCTTGTTGCAGGTAGTGAGTAAAGTGATCCCATGTTGTTTCCTCACCCCCCATCAGCATAGCGGACAGTTGATTTTCCGATACCAGCATGGTTCTCCTTTCTTCTGGATCCTGCTGTGTTACCTCACTACCAGCGGTTAAAATATAATTGCTGGCATGCGCATCCTTCCAGTCAGGAGAGCCGGTATAATTACCAAAATAATAATCCGAGTGGGTATATAGCTTAATGCGTTCCAGTGTCAGGTAGCGCGCGTACACATCCTGCGCCAGTTGCCTGACATCGTCATCACCTGAAGTGCGGCTGTTAAGAATAAGCTGTATAAAAAAGCCGTTGTACTGCAACACAAATTTTTCAAAATCTGGGCGCCTCTGTACCCAGTGCAGCAGGCTTTTGCAAACCAGGATTTTTTTTGTCTGCCAGGGTTCCATGTTTGCCAGTGTAGCAATGGGTTGAATGGCGTGCCTTTCCAGAAAATGGGCCAGGGTCACGTCTGCCATATAATCTGGATACACGACATCCATCAGGCTCTGTCTGAAAGGTTGCAAGTCCAGTTCAAATCGATCAATGGCTGTCAGTAATTTCCGCATCAGCTTGACTTTGAGCTCAGTAAAACGGACATCGATACTGTTGATGGCCGTGATCAGGCTGCGCCCATTGGCAGCATGGTTTAAATAATGGTCCAGTGTCTCTGTATCCCATATTGCGGGAAGAAACGGTTTTATTCTGGCAGCGGTCAGATCAGCCCCACTGAGGTCAGCACCAATCAGCTCAATATCAATCAGCTCAGCACCTTTGAGACTAGCCTGACTGAGGTCAGTATCTTTGAAACTGGCTCCTTCAAGATCAGCACCTGTGAGGTCAGCCCCTCTGAGCCGGGCATGCCCTAAGTCAGCATTTATGAAATAGGCATGCCTGAGGTTAGTGCCCGTAAGGTCAGCACGCCTGAGGTTAGCTTCCGTGAAATCAGCCTCCTTGAGGTAGCTTCCGGTAAAATCAGCATGCATTAAATCAGCATGCTTGAGATCCGCACCTTTGAGGTTAGCACCCTTTAAGAGGGCATACCTGAAGATGGCATAACTGAGATTAGCCTGCTTGAGGTCAGCATTCGTGAAATTAGCGCGCCTGAGATCAGTATCCATGAAATTAGCGCTTCTGAGGTCAGCCCCCGTGAAGTTAACGTGCCTGAGATCAGCTTCCGTGAAGTCAGCCTCTGTGAAGTTAACATGCCTGAAATCAATACCTGTGAGGTGAGTACGCCTGAGATCAATACCTTTGAGAGCAACACGGTGCCAGTCAGTACTTCTGAGTAACTCTTTTAATCTGTGCTCTGATGCCTTTTTATCACAGGGCAAACCATAGCGTTCCGCATGACGCCATCTGTCCAGCTGAAGACGTGCTATCAACGTTGCCAACGTCGTACTGGTAATGGATTTTTCCTGGCCACGCCATCTGACAGTGATATCAACGTGCTTTGGCTTTTTTCCCTCCAGAGTGAACGCTTCCTCATCCAGCATGACAGTTACCCTTTCTGGCGTTCCCTCTGTCGCAGTCTGCGCCCGTAGCCGGTGGTACTCTTCAATAATATTCCCTGTGAGGACTCTGAAACGCTGCTGCTTTAAGGGCCTTAGCTGTTGAATGCTGGCCGCTCTTAATGCGTCAGAAAAGACATCAAAGTCATCTTTCCATGCATTTTTGCCAGCCTGAATGATTTTCCTGATATGATTAGGATTAACAGGCATTATATCCTCCCGCCCGGTTGGTCTGGTACCTGTCATCTCATCGGACATAATGCAGGTTATGGCCTTCCTGACCAGTTTATGTCGCACCAGGATCAATAAATTAATCGAACAATGAGATAATGTGTTCATCAAACACATGACGTTGAATCAGTGCAATTTATGTCCGGTAGGCCACCGCTTTTTTACACTTTAAGAATATATTATTTTTCTAAATGATGCCCTGGGCAGTTGAAATGAACTGATACACCTGTTACGCAAAGGATAGTAGTCAGTATTCTTGAAGGGGATGTTCTGTCTCCGGAAGGGTTGTTTTATCAACGGGAAGCCTGAAAAATAGCTAGACCAAACCTGCCTGCCCCATCGATGTTAATACGATGGAGCCAAAAATTCAGATATACAACCCAAAGGCGTGTTTATTTCTGATTCACTGAACCGAATTAAAGCGTGAAAACATCATGCTGTTGTTAGGCGGATTGAATTCACTGTTATTACCTGGAGTGTTGGTATCACTATCACTGGCGTAATAATTTTCTATAAACCTCTCGAAGTGAACAGGAAAATCCTCGTTGGCCTGAGCATAGGAACCATGGAATATATTACCAACGCTGTGCTGCAGTGGATCTGTGGTCGGATCTTCGTAACGCACGATTTTAACTAAATGCGCTCCGTTTTGTGGTGAAGATGCATGGCGGTATTTTTCCACTGCATCGCAAAGCCCACAGGGGGGCTTTGAACCTGACAGGTACACAGGCATAGGTATTACAGGTTTATCTTGTTGTAAAGTGCCCATATATTCAGTGTATAGCTTTTTCTGGTTAGCCTGTATATATTCAATCACTCTCTGTTCTGCATGTACCCCACCAGCGCTCCCCACAGGCAAAGGGGCTATCTTTATGTTCTGGTTTTCGTTTTTCAAAGCAGTACGCAGGTTTTTAAGGAAGAATGTAGTTTGCTCGATTTCTGTTGTATCACATCCTCTTGTTGCATTTCTTAAAAAGGTTTTGAATTCCGCGTCGTTAGTGACAAATCCGTATAGTTTTTCTGAATGCCGTGCCTGCTGTAAGTATTTGATGTTTGCTATTTTATCCCCTGTTATTTTTACTGGCGGTGGATTGAATCGTTTTTGAAAAAAATCAGTGAGCATCGTAATCATATGACTGTCATCTTGCGCATTACTGCCAATAATCAGCTCCGTGCCCACGAGCCCTGACTGAATTTCAGGAGTCTGTTGTCGTTCGTCCGATCTGCCACTATTCAGCATAAGCAATGTTGAGGCTATCCACCGTTGTACCTGTATCACTGTGGCACACCCTTTATAGGTAATTTCCGTATCGACCGGCAGTGCTATTTGCATTTTTTTATTTATTGTTTGAAGAAGTTCATCTTTATTTATCTGGTTGTTAACCTTAAGCCGTTTGTTAGTTTCCGCCAATGCACCCTCTCCGACCTGATGAATGGCTGCTGATTGGAAAAAGCCAGGTGCTTCTGGTGGAGGTAGACTATATTCCCGCAGTACCGGTCTATGGATGGCAACAGAAGACGCAGAAGCTATGGGGGCATTTGTTTGAGTAACCTTGGTAGCATTGCCGGAATGAGAAGATTTTTTATTCTTACCGCCACCGGCGAGCCCACCATCATCCCGGTGTACATATCGATTAAACGTATCAAAATCAACTTTATTACATATCTGACAACCCGTTTCAGGGTCAATAACCCTCCATACCCCGTTTTCTCCTGCCGCTTTTTTCAGGGCAACAACGGCGTGCACATCATGGATGCGCACGCGGGCAATAGTCAGTGAATCACCGGTTACAGGATGTTTCCACTGCCGTGTTTCACCCTCAGTAATACTTTTCAGGGACGGCGGGATATCTTTGGTTAATGAGTGCAGCAATTCATAATGAGGACAATACGTCGTCATGTGTTCAAAATCAGGGATTTTGTTGATGGATTGAGCGCAAGACAGCGTTTCTCTACGAGAGAGGGTTTCAGTTGAGCTGTCTGAAATACAGCGATTTTCTTTATTATGAACTGCTGAATTTTCTGATGGAGATTGCAATTTTTTTGTTTCCCCAACAGATAATTTTATGAATTTAAAGTTAGTAGCAGCTGATAAATCGGTGTTCTTTCTTTTTTTTGTATTTTGGTCGTTTATTGATAAGGGTGATGTATTATCTGCTTCCGTAATAGAATGTTGTGAATATAGTGATGTCATGCTGTGACATGAATTTTTCACCCCTTTAATTTCCTGCAGTTCCAGCGTTTTTTCTGTGACAGGAACATTACTGGCATCTCTGCAGGAAGTAGCGGAACTATGATGTGTATTGCCTATGGCCGGCATTTAATTAATGACCTTTTATTTTAACCTTTTGTTTAAATTAATATTATGGATACCAGTAATAGTTATGAGTTAACAGCTATCATAGGATTTTTTAAACAATACGTTATGATTGACAGGATTAGCATAATTATTTTTTCAAAACAGAAATATAGTTTAAAAAAAACGATAATATATATTTCTTTTTAAAAGCAGGAACAGGTTATTTTATCTGGTATTTTACTGCTACCATTTAACGCTCATCTTATTAAAAGTAGATTTAATATCCATGGTCAGGATCATGGGTGAGAAGCAGACGCATAATGTGATATACCGTACTAATGTGTATACTGTGGGTATTTTTTTCATTAAGTCATTAAATATCATTATGGTCCAAGGTACGCTCTATATTGTTTCTGCCCCCAGCGGAGCAGGGAAATCAAGCCTGATTCAGGCGTTGTTAAAAACACAACCTCTGTACGATACACAGCTTTCTATTTCCCACACAACCCGTAAAAAACGTTCTGGTGAGGTTGACGGGGAGCATTATTTCTTCATTTCTGAAAAAGAATTTCTTCAGATGATTAAGAATGATTGTTTTCTCGAGCATGCCAGAGTATTTGGAAATTATTACGGTACCTCACGTGACGCTGTTGAGAAAATCTTGTCAACGGGTGTGGATGTTTTCCTGGACATTGACTGGCAGGGCGCACAGCAAATCCGTGACAAAATGCCGCGGGCACGCACTATCTTTATGTTACCCCCTTCCAGGGAGGAGCTGTATCGTCGTTTACGCGGCCGTGGTCAGGATAGCGAAGAGGTGATTGCCAGACGCATGGAGCAGGCTGTCGCTGAAATGAATCACTACGCAGAATATGATTATTTAATAGTCAATGATGATTTCAATCTGGCACTGTCTGATCTAAAAGCCATTATTCGTGTAGAACGTTTGCGTCTGTGGCGTCAACAACAGCGACATGAAACTTTAATCGGCAAATTATTGGCAGACTGAGCAGAGTTTCAGTATGATGAAGGATCATTTCGTCAGCTATGGAGTAACAGGATTATGGCACGTGTAACGGTTCAGGATGCTGTAGAAAAAATTGGCAATCGGTTCGATCTGGTATTGGTTGCTGCCCGTCGGGCACGTCAGCTTCAGTCTGGTAATAAAGATGCCTTAGTGCCTGAAGAAAATGATAAGGTGACCGTCATCGCCCTGCGTGAGATAGAAGAAAGCTTGATTACTGGCCATATTCTTGATGCTCGTGAACGTCAGGAGCACAGGGAAGAACAGGAAGGCCTCTATCGTAATTCAACCAGTCACTCTTATTAAAGATCGTCGTTATGGAGCGGTGAATCTGTTTTGTACTTGTTTGAAAGCTTGAATCTACTGATTCAGCGTTACCTACCAGAAGAGCAGATTAAGCGCCTCAGGCAAGCTTACCTTGTTGCACGTGATGCTCATGATGGGCAGACGCGTTCCAGCGGTGAACCCTATATTACTCATCCTGTTGCGGTAGCCTGTATTCTGGCGGAAATGCGACTCGATTGTGAAACTCTGATGGCGGCGCTTCTGCACGATGTTATCGAAGACACAGCGGCTACGTATCAGGATATGGAACAGTTGTTCGGGAAAAATGTCGCAGAGCTGGTTGAAGGTGTCTCCAAACTTGATAAGCTCACATTCAGGGATAAAAAAGAAGCGCAGGCAGAGAACTTCCGAAAAATGATCATGGCCATGGTGCAGGATATTCGGGTCATCTTGATTAAGCTTGCTGATCGTACTCATAATATGCGCACTCTGGGTGCATTACGGCATGAAAAGCGCCGACGTATCGCCCGTGAGACACTTGAAATATATAGCCCTCTGGCCCATCGTTTGGGTATCCATCATTTAAAAACCGAACTGGAAGAGCTGGGTTTTGAAGCCTTATACCCCAACCGTTGTCGCGTTATTAAAGAAGTTGTCAAGGCCGCGCGCGGTAATCGTAAGGAAATGATCCAAAAAATTCTCTGTGAAATTGAAGGGAGACTGACAGAAGCAGATATTACCTGTCGTGTCAGTGGGCGTGAAAAACACTTGTATTCTATTTATCGCAAGATGCACCTGAAAGAACAGCGCTTCCATTCCATTATGGATATCTATGCTTTTCGCGTTATTGTCAAAGAAGTGGATACCTGTTACAGGGTACTGGGCCAGGTGCACAGTTTGTATAAACCCCGTCCCGGGAGAATGAAAGACTATATTGCCATCCCTAAAGCGAATGGCTATCAATCCTTGCATACATCACTGATTGGCCCCCATGGCGTTCCTGTTGAGGTACAGATTCGTACTGAAGATATGGACCAGATGGCAGAAATGGGTGTGGCGGCGCACTGGGCGTATAAAACACAAGGTGAATCCGGTACTATGGCTCAGATTCGAGCCCAACGCTGGATGCAAAGTTTGCTGGAATTGCAGCAAAGTGCAGGCAATTCATTTGAATTTATCGAAAGTGTTAAATCTGATTTATTCCCGGATGAAATTTATGTATTTACCCCGGAAGGGCGCATAGTCGAGCTTCCTGCTGATGCCACACCTGTTGATTTTGCCTACGCAGTACATACTGATATTGGCCATGCCTGTGTGGGGGCACGTGTTGATCGCCAGCCTTACTCACTTTCTCAGACCCTGTACAGCGGACAGACAGTAGAGATAATTACCGCGCCGGGAGCAAGACCTAACGCGGCCTGGTTGAATTTTGTTGTGAGTTCAAAGGCTCGGGCCAAAATTCGTCAGTTGTTGAAAAATCTTAAACGTGATGAATCGATCAACCTGGGTCGTCGTTTACTGAATCATGCTCTCGGCCATGGCCGTAAGATAGTCGATATTTCCCCTGAGCGTATTCAGCATCAGTTAACGCGCATGAAACTCACATCGATGGATGACTTACTGGCAGAAATTGGTTTAGGTAATACGATGAGTTTGGTTGTGGCTAAGAACCTGTTAGGAGATCCCAGGAATACGACCACCTTCAGTACGACACGTAAATTACCTATTAAAAATGCAGAGGGTGTTTTGCTCACTTTTGCCAAATGTTGTCGTCCTATTCCAAGGGATCCCATTATTGCCCATATCAGCCCCGGTAAAGGATTAGTGATACATCATGAAGCCTGTCGGAATATTCGTGGTTATCAGAAAGAGCCAGAAAAATTTATGGCTGTTGTGTGGGATAAGAGAATTGAACAGGAGTTTATTGCAGAAATCAAAGTAGATATGTTCAATCAACAGGGTGTACTGGCAAATCTGACTGCAGCCATTAATTCAGCGGGTTCAAATATTCATGGCATGAATACAGAAGAAAAATATGGCCGCATATACAGTGCCTTCATTCGTCTGACCACGCGCGATCGTGTTCATCTTGCCAATATCATGCGTAAGATTCGTATCATGCCCGATGTGGTTAAAGTAAGCCGTAACCGCAACTAAGGGATGCATGCTTGGAATCTGGTTTTGACACCAATCAGTGCGGGCATCGTTATCTCGCCATGCCCGTCTCAGGAAGCACAGTGCATGAAATTCAGCGTAATCATTACTGCCATACTGTTGCTATTGTTGATGGGCTGCAAACATGTTGTACCGTCGTTGCCCGTCAGTCACTGTGAGGTATTCAGTGCCCGGGAAGTTGCTCAGCAGTTTTATAATTTACGCCTGAATGTTGACGACGGTGGACTGCCTGACGAGCAGCAGCTGCAAATGTATCGTCCTTATTTCAGCGCAGCGCTATATCACGCTTTACAGCAGGCACAAAAAGAACAATGGGCAAATAGGGTTGCTTATCCGGATGACAAACCTGATTTTATCGATGGCGATCTGTTTTCCAGTCTGTTTGAAGGCATATCTCAGGCCCAGGTACAGGAAGCATTGACAAAAACATCATACACTCTGATTTTGCCGGTCAGATTAAGCTACCAGCAAAAGGGAAGTGAAGCGGCCCATTGGCAGGACAGCGTCGTGATGTTAAAAAGCGGTCAGTGCTGGAAAATCGATGATATTCATTACGGCGGAAATTGGGATTTTGCTCCGAGAGGATCCTTACGCGCCCTATTGGCAAAAAGGGACGATTAGATCGCTTACGATAGAAAGGGATACCCCGCCGAACGGCATTAATATGCCAAAATGGCAGAGCATCAATATATAGCCTACTATTTAGCAGGGTGTTAATTTATCTGCACGGATATTCAATATCAGCTATGCATTATTAACATGACATGTCCATATAACCAACTAAACAGGATATTTTCTATGCGCAAGCCACTCAACGTGATAGTAATAACCTCATTCTGTCTTGTGTTAAACCTCATATCATTTTCAAGTAGAGCACTGGTGACCAGTACAAGTAGTGATTGTGCTAAAAAATTCTATAATAAATTTCTGGCTATCCAGCAGAACGTTGGCGGTACCGCAGGAAAATCTTATTATAACAAGCAAGTTAGTATTTATAATGCAACTACCTCACTTCCCCGCGCTCTCAGTTCTTTGTCCACTGATATCGTTGGATTACTAGCATCTGCATCATCTTCTTTGAAGACAGATGTAGACTTGAGTAAGCTAGCGAACTACGGGATAAATGTAAGCACTGCTAGTGGACCAGTAAAGGCAGATTTTAGCCTGATAAGTAACGGATTAGATTCGATTACTAATAGCATAAACGCGTGCAAGAATGATAGTAGTTGCAATAGCTGGTTATCTAACAACACGTATCTGACAATGGATTTTCCTGACAATAAGGGAAAATTGAATACTTATATATCTCAACTGTCGTCGTCATCACCCCCTTCATGCCCTTATTAATAAAGCATGAAATAGGACGCTCCCGCCGAACGGCATGCCAGATGGTGCACAATGACGGTGAGCACTGTTTTTAGCATATGTATTGTCCCAGCGTTGTATTATTATCCCCTGTCACTTAATGTTATCCACTGATGGCAAGAGCAGGGGGCATCTTTTGTTGTCAGTATTAATAAGCCTACCTGGATGAGATACTGCACATTCAAAACCCTCTGTATTCATCGTTATCTTTCTGATACCCCTTGATCTGTGACGGAGTCATGCATGAAAAATCCTCTGCTGGATGCCATATCCTTGCGTACTCTTGCGGGTGTTGGTATACGTCAGGCAGAAAAACTGGCCAAAATGGGTCTGATGACGGTACAGGATCTGTTATTACATCTGCCCCGGCGTTATGAAGACCGCACCCACCTGTACCGTATCTGCGATCTTTTGCCGGGTACGACGGTTACGGTCAGCGGTGAGATATTCGGTTCTACCGTCAGCATCGGTCGCCGACGGATACTGACCTGCCAGATGGGCGATGGTAGCGGTACACTGATGTTGCGGTTTTTTAACTTTAATACCGGGATGAAAAACAACCTGGTGGCCGGTAGACAAATACTCGCCTGGGGTGAGGTAAAACCCGGTAAAATAGGGTTGGAGATGATGCATCCTGAATATCGGGTTTATCACAGTAGCGGCGACATGAAATTAGAACAGACACTCACGCCCGTATATCCCACCATTGACGGTGTCCGTCAGGTGATGCTGCGTAAACTGATTGATCAGGCCCTGATTTTACTGGATAGCGAAACCCCAGATGAGTTATTACCCCCGGAACTCAGCGAAGCATTCATGAGCATGGCACAAGCGATGCACATATTGCATCATCCTCCTTCTGATGTGGCACTGGCGGATTTAGCGCAGGGCAAACATCCTGCACAACGCCGCCTGATTATGGAGGAATTGCTGGCACATACATTAAGTATGTTAACAGCCCGTGCCAGAATAAAGCACTACGCGGCGTGGCCCTTTCAGCCCGCTGAACAATTAAAGCAAACGTTATTATCAGGGCTACCGTTTAAACCTACGTGTGCGCAGGAGCGCGTGCTAAGGGAAATCGAGCAGGATCTGGCTAAAGATATCCCTATGATGCGTCTTGTTCAGGGAGATGTGGGTTCAGGTAAAACCCTGGTAGCCGCGCTGGCTGCATTGACGGTGATGGCACAGGGCCGGCAGGTGGCCTTAATGGCACCCACTGAATTACTGGCAGAACAACATGTCAGCACGTTACGGCAATGGTTTGCACCCGCTGGTCTGGAAGTGGGTTGGCTGGCAGGTAAACAAAAAGGAGCGGTGCGACTCAGGCAGCAACAAGCGATAGCGAACGGGGATATTTTGATGGTGGTGGGGACTCATGCCCTTTTTCAGCAATCGATTCAGTTTCCGGCCCTGTCCCTGATCATTATTGATGAACAGCATCGCTTTGGTGTACACCAGCGACTTGCTTTATGGGAAAAGGGCCGCAAGCAGGGCTGGTATCCACATCAATTGATTATGACGGCAACACCCATTCCCCGGACTCTGGCGATGATGGCTTATGCAGATTTAGATACCTCGGTGATTGACGAATTACCACCCGGAAGGCTGCCTGTCAGTACGGTTGCCATTGCAGATTCCCGTCGTAATGAAATCATTCAGCGCGTCAAAAACGCGTGTCTGGAGGAAGATCGGCAGGTTTACTGGTTGTGTACCTTAATTGAAGAATCGGAATTACTGGAAGCTCAGGCTGCACAAGTCACCTGGGAAGAGCTGAAAGTGGCCCTACCAGAGATGAATGTGGGTTTGATCCATGGCCGGATGAAAGCAGAGGAAAAACAAGCCACCATGCAGGCCTTTAAACAGGGTAAGCTGCAGTTACTGGTTGTTACCACGGTGATTGAAGTGGGTGTTGACGTGCCCAATGCCAGTCTGATGATTATTGAGAACCCTGAGCGTCTTGGGCTGGCTCAACTACACCAGCTGCGCGGTCGTATCGGGAGGGGGACGAAAGCTTCACACTGTGTATTGCTGTATAAAACACCACTGAGCAAAGCAGCACAAATGCGGCTTCAGGTATTGCGTGAAACATCTGACGGCTTTGCTATTGCCGAGCGTGATCTGGAAATACGCGGCCCGGGCGAACTGTTGGGTATCCGTCAAACGGGTAATGCCGAGCTGAAAGTTGCTGATCTGCTGCGTGATCAGGCTATGATCCCTGAGGTACAACGTGCTGCACTGCATATTCAGCAGCATTACCCTGTGCAGGCACAAGCATTGATTGAACGCTGGTTGCCCAAACAGACTGAGTACACCAATGTATGACAACCTCATATGCGGTACTGATGCCTTCCAGTTCCACATACTACCCGGATATCGCACGAGTCAATGCGTACTAAACCATAAATAAAAATGTATCCCCCTGCATCAAAATAAAAGTTTGAGTTGTGTTTCTGAAATTCACGACAGGATTCTGGATTTATCGTATTGCTTACATAAATATCAAGGGATGGTGAAACATAATGGGTTAAAAAATTGAGGCAACAGGGCGTGGGGTTAATCGAACTGCTGGTTGTTGTACTGCTGGCTGGAATACTGGCGTTTTTCAGTATCAGTAGCTGGTATAGCTATCAACAGGCTATCAAGCTTGAAACCACCGCTCAACAGCTCCTGGCTTTTTTAACCCGGCTTCAGGCGGAGGCTAACTGGTATAACAAAGAGATTTCACTGTGGGTTAGACGGCATCCATGGTGCCTTGGTCGTAGTGAGCTGGCACAGCAGTGTGAAATTCAGAGTACCGGAATATTCATACCGCCCTATGCAGGTATTGTATTGTCTGAATTTAATTTTAAAGAGATGACATTCTATGGGTTGCGTAATACAGCAACACCTGGTCATATTCAGCTCACTAATGCATCAGGAAAAATCCGTGCCGTGCTGACGGGACAAGGGCGGCTCAGGCTGTGCAGTGAACATCGGCAGCATAGGGGGATTCCAGCATGTCAGTGATCAAACCCAACTTCGCCTTATACTCGTTTCCCTGCAGCGAGTTTTACAAGCGGTTCCATACAATACACCTTGTTAAAAAATATAAAGGGCAACATGGATTTAGCTTACTGGAATTTATACTGGCCCTGAGCGTTGGCAGTTTCATCATGTTAAGTGTTGCACAGACCTATCCTCTATTGCAGCGTCATGTGAATGTATTGTACCAGAATTACAGATTGGAACAGGTCATGGGTCAGGTGATGTTTGCCATTCAAAAAGATTTACGTCGTACGGGTTTTTGTAATGGTGTATGCCATGGGCAGGCGATGACTCTTGCCCATAAACAGGGTGAACCCGGTGATTCCTGCATTATTGTTGCCTATGATCTGAATCGTAATGGTCAATGGGAAGCAGCAGATCATGTACGGGCCTCTGAATATTTTGGTTATCGACTGCATCGGGGCGCTCTGGAAAGAGCGCGAGGTGTTGCAAATTGCCAGGAAGGATACTGGAATAACCTCCTGGATCCGCAGGAAATTGTCGTCACACATTTCAGGGTAAAACGGCAACTCTCCGTGATGACTGGAAAAAGCCTGTTTTTATTACAACTGGCAGGGCACTGGAAAAAACACACAGCAATACGTCGGCAGATCAGTATTGTGTTCAGTGGTTACAATTTATGAATGCCAGGCATCAGAGAGGTAATAGCGTTTTAGTTTTGGTTATTATCGTATTATTTTTAGGGTTATTATTACTTAATTCTCTGGATCGTCAGTTAGATATTCTGTTATTAATGGCCGGTGATGAACGTCGTTATTTACGGGCTTATAATCAGGCGATTTCTTCGCTGAATTGGGGAATTAACCGTACATGGAATCTTCCACTCCCTTTTTTTTATCATTCAACCCGATCTCGTACCATCTTATCCTGGCACTGTGAAGAACAACCTGCTGACGGACTTAAAGCGTGTATCAAGCCGGCGATGGTGCCGGGTGTTTTTGTGATAAAAGGAGAAAGCCCGTCTTTTACCGGCCAATCTCCGGTGATGCTGTATCAACGAGTAGCACCTGAAAATCAGCTTTTTTATTCAGGTGAAAATAATAAACTGATGGCGATAAAGCGGGGTATGTTGGATTTTTGTCCTGAGAGAAATGATAAATTTTGCGCGGAATGAATGGATGCAACGAATGCAAATCATCACTGCGCGAAAAACCAGAGTGTACAAAAAAACTCATAAGGATTTGAGTATGGTACTAACAACGCATGGGTTCTTTTGCATCAGTTCTTTCACAGTCGCGTTTTGTAAGAGATCTAATGCCTCTGTAGCAAAACCTGGTTCCTTGCATGTGCAACAGGGTTTCTTTTTATTGGAAATCATGATTGCCGTGCTGCTCTTTTCTGTTTCGTTGTTGGGGCTATCACAATATCATCATGTGTTATTACAGACATTTCATTACCACTGGCAGGAAAGGCTGGCATGGTCACTGGCTCACCAGTATCTGGATATCTTTTTTATCAACCATTCAATAAATGCTGATGTGATCACACTTCAATCTGGCTGGCAGCAAAAAATCACCTCAGGTGAAGTTCATGCTTATTGTCGACAAATCATTGCTGTGGTGATCACGCCACAAAATCAACAGGCTGAACTGAGTCGCTGGCATTGCTCATGATGGCCGTACATTTATTCACTGCCTTTGAGCATCTGACGGGTGCAATGTGCACGGGTTGGAACATTGGTCAAACAAACTTGCAGACTGGGTAACGGAGCTTTTGTGTGGGAAAAGCAAACGTGTAGCGCCCTGTGCGCCAGGCTGAATAAGTTTTTCAGAATTGCCCGGGGGGTTATGCCGCAGAAAGAAAAGCGTGAATGCTAAAACTACAATGGTTTTCATGCAATTGCTTATATCAGATGGTCATTCCCTACTTTAGCGTAGTATGCTGAGTACAAAATTTTGTCTGGGGATCCATCTGGATAATATTGCGCTAATTGGTATCGATTCGGGTAAAAATTATTCCCATATCCATTGTCAGGATTGCCTGGGAAAAACAGTTTTTCGTAAAAATTCACCCGGCAAAAGCTGCTTGAATTTCCAGGTACATGCCTGGCTACAACTGTCATGATGGAAGCCTGTGGTGGTTCACTTCATGGTTCGCAGGCTGGAAGCGCCGGACCACACACCAAAACTTATCTCTTCGCAATTCGTACGCCCGTTCGTCAAAACGAATAAAAATGATTTTGTTGATGCAGAGGCAAGCTGTAAAGCCGCATCCCAGCCATCCATGCGGTTTGTTCAGCCCGTACGGCGCCTTACACCGAGTAAGAGAATCGCTGGTCAGGGATAAGGTTCATGCTTTCCTGCTGGAATTTGGCGTCTTAAAATAGCACGTGACGACGATGTTACAGGACGCGTTTACTGATAATTCCCTGTATCGGCCTCCTGACTGTAAGCTTGCTGTCCACTCAACTTGGCGCCAGAAAATAGTATGGTAACAGCCGATATTTTGCGGTCTTAGGGCCTTGTACTACGAGAGTACAGCACGAGAGGACGAATCATTTTGTTGGGCATAGCAAACGGGGTAATAAAAAAGTTACGGGCATTGCTAGTACAGTGCGCCAGAGTTTTTCTGAGATACTGGAATACCAGTCAGGGAAATTGGTGAGAGAGTTATTACTTTGCGAAAATAACTTCGTAGTGACCTGTTCCCTGGAAAATAAGCAGGAAAGAATTTTTTGGGCTTTGGTACATAAGACTTTTGAACGCTAACAGGCAGATAACATTTTAATTGTAACAGACTGATTTTTTAAGAGTGACTTATCTGATTTTGTAAATACTGATTATTAATAACCAAACGGCTTGGCAAAGGACCTGCGGTTAGGACTATCCATTAAAGGACGCTCAATTTTACGGTCTGTCAGGCGGGAGTGCATTGACGGTCCATGCGGCCCTAAACGCTGAGAGATAGATCCAAGCAAGCCAATAACACCTTCCATCTGCGGTATCGGTATTGCAAGAATCAGAATGACTATAGATTCCTAACCATCAAGGCCGTATCAGGAACATCAGATGCTATTATTGCATCGCGTTAATTTGCACCATCAAATTCGATTTATGACGCGCTGCTTTGTTTTTGTGGAATAACCCCTTACAGGATTGACGATCCACAACAGGTTGCATTTCACTAAATGCTTTCAGTGCTGCATCCTTATCACCTGCAGCAATCGCCGCATAGACTTTTTTGATAAAGGTACGCACCATGGAACGACGACTTGCATTATGTTTACGGCGTTTTTCAGACTGTACCGCACGTTTCTTAGCTGATTTGATATTAGCCAAGGTTAAACTCCCAACTTTATTTGTTTTAAAGAGAAAATAACGAAATAGAGGCGGAGAAATATGCCTTCCTGGCTATGCTTTGTCAATCACTTTATGCAGCCTGACAGCACCCGTTGTGACACAAACAGGTCAGGTGGTGCTGACGTGCAATGTGAGTGATGCATTGATCAGGATTGTTATGCCAAATAGCCGTTTAATTAAGATACCCCCCTCAGGATCACTTTTCAGACCAACAGCAGGCTCCTTTGTCACTGATTTTCCCATTAAAGATGTTAATTCCGGGTTAACCTTAACCAGTACACAGGGTATAATCCACCGAATTTCCACTGCTTGAGCTGGCCATGAAGCTAATTCGCGGTATACATAACATCCAGGCATGTCACAGTGGTTGTGTGTTGACTATTGGTAATTTTGATGGTGTACACCGTGGGCATCATGCCTTGCTCAGTCAACTAAAACAACACGGGCATCGTTTAGGGCTACCGGTCATGGTGATGATTTTTGAACCACAGCCACTGGAGCTGTTTTTATCCGAAAAAGCGCCCGCTCGGTTGATGCGTTTACGTGATAAGGCAAAATATTTAGCGCGGGCGGGCATCGATTATTTATTATGCATTAAGTTTGACGGTGATTTTGCCATGATAACCGCGCAGGCATTTATCACTCAGTTGTTAGTCGAAAAATTGAATGTTAAACTTCTGGCTGTTGGGGATGATTTTCGTTTTGGTGCCAACCGCCAGGGCAATTTCAAATTACTGCAACAGGCCGGGCTTGAGTCTGATTTTGCCGTTATCAGTACAGACAGTTTTTGTGATGACGGCCTACGCATAAGCAGTACAGCCATTCGCCGCACCTTGCAAGAGGGTTCACTCGCTCTGGCAGAAAAATTACTGGGGCATCCGTACAGCATTTCCGGACGCGTTGCTCATGGAGATGAACTGGCCAGAACCATGAATTTCCCAACTGCAAATTTAGCATTAAAACAGTTAAACACACCGGTAAATGGCGTATATATTGTTGATGTTTATGGCTTAGAACGACAACCCTTACCGGGAATCGCCAATATAGGTACCCGACCCACCGTTGCTGGTTTGCGCCAACAACTTGAAGTTCATTTGCTTGATGTCACCATGAATCTGTATGGGCGGCATATTGAGGTCGTTTTACGTGCCAAACTACGTGATGAACAACGTTTTGCTTCACTGGATGCCCTGAAACAACAAATTGCTAACGATGTGCTGATGGCCAGAAAATATTTCAGGTTAAAAGTCCCTGTTTAATATGCCCGCCGAAAGGGAAACAAAAATGTCATGAACGATTATAAAAAAACCCTGAACCTGCCGGAAACCGGATTTCCTATGCGTGCTGATTTGGTCAGAAATGAGCCTGACAGGCTAAAACGCTGGTATGAACAGGATGTCTACGCTATGATTCGTCATGCCTATAAGGGTAAGAAACGGTTCATTTTGCATGATGGCCCTCCTTATGCCAACGGTAGCATTCATATTGGTCATGCCGTTAACAAAATCCTCAAGGATATCATTGTCAAATCCAAAGGTATGATGGGTTTTGATGCACCCTATATTCCTGGCTGGGATTGCCATGGTTTACCCATAGAGCTGAAAGTAGAGCAGCTTATTGGTAAACCCGGTGCAACAGTGAGCGCTGCACAATTCCGTGTGGCTTGTCGTGATTATGCCACCGAACAAATTGCAAGCCAGAAAAAGGATTTTATGCGCCTTGGGATCCTCGGTGACTGGCAGGATCCCTACCGGACCATGGATTTTAAAACGGAAGCTAACATCATCCGTACCTTGAGTAAAATTATCGCCAATGATCACTTATACAAAGGCGTTAAACCCGTGTATTGGTGTACTGACTGCCGTTCCTCGCTGTCAGAAGCGGAAGTGGAATATTACGACAACACTTCACCTTCAATCGATGTATGCTTTAATGCGCTGGATGCAACTGCGGTAGGTAGAAAATTTGGATTGACTAACCTGACCCATCCTCTGTCACTGGTTATCTGGACCACCACACCCTGGACATTACCGGCAAACAGGGCGGTAGCATTGCAGGCTAAATTTGTCTATCAATTAATTCAGGTGCCAGAACGTTGCCTCATTCTGGCCGCTGATCGGGTTGAAGCTGTCATGCAGCGCGCGGGGATTAAGGACTGGCAAGTTTTGGCCAGCTGTCAGGGCCATGCACTTGAGTTGGTCCGTTTTCAACATCCCTTCATGGAATTCGATGTCCCGGTTATTCTAGGTGAACATGTTACTTCAGACACCGGTACCGGGGCTGTTCATACTGCGCCAGGGCACGGTCAGGATGACTTCATTGTCAGCCAGAAATACGCGCTGGACGTGTCAAATCCCGTTGGCCCCGACGGTTGCTACTTACCGGGAACTCATCCTGCTCTGGATGGGTTATTTGTCTTTAATGCTAATGACATTGTTATTGATATCTTGCGTCAGAAAGGGGCCTTGCTGCATGCAGAAAAACTGGTACACAGTTATCCATGCTGCTGGCGGCACAAGACGCCCAGTATTATACGTGCAACACCGCAATGGTTTATCAGTATGGACCGCAAAGGCTTGCGTGAACAATCATTGACAGCGATCAAAAATGTAACCTGGATGCCGGAGTGGGGCCAGGCGCGCATTACCGCTATGGTGGCTAACCGACCGGACTGGTGTATTTCACGCCAACGGACGTGGGGCACTCCCATGCCCTTGTTTGTTCATAAGGAAACTGATGCACTGCATCCGCGCACTATTGAGCTGATGGAAGACATCGCCAGACTGGTGGAACGACAGGGTATGCAAGCATGGTGGGATTTGGATCCAACAACAATACTGGGTACCGATGCGGAACATTATGTCAGGGTACCCGATACACTGGATGTCTGGTTTGATGCAGGCTCAACACATGCATCGGTGATCGATGCCCGCCCTGAGCTGGGCGGCCAGTCACCCGATATGTATCTGGAGGGCTCTGATCAACACCGAGGCTGGTTTATGTCATCGCTGATGATTGCCACGGCCATGAAAGGTCAGGCACCTTACCGTCAGGTATTAACCCATGGTTTTACCGTCGATGGCCAGGGCCGAAAAATGTCCAAATCTGTGGGCAACACCGTCAGTCCGCAAGATGTGATTAATAAACTGGGTGCGGATATTCTACGTCTGTGGGTGGCTTCCACCGATTACAGTGCAGAAATCGCGGTATCCGATGAAATTTTGCAGCGTTCAGCGGATTCCTATCGGCGTATTCGTAATACTGCCCGTTTTCTGCTGGCCAATTTAAAGGGTTTTGATCCAGATAAACACACGATAGCACCTGACGATATGGTTATACTTGACCGCTGGGCTATTTCCTGTGCTATGACGGCGCAGCACGAAATCATTCAGGCCTATGAAAATTATGATTTTCATTTCGTGGTACAGCGACTGATGCAGTTTTGTTCAGTGGAGATGGGTGCCTTTTATCTGGATATCATTAAGGATCGCCAATATACCGCAAAAGGTGACAGTCTGGCACGTCGCAGCTGCCAGACTGCACTGTTCCATATTGCCGAAGCGTTAGTGCGCTGGATGGCACCTATTATATCGTTTACTGCTGATGAAATATGGGGTTATTTACCGGGTAAGCGTGGCCATTCTGTCTTTACGCAGGAATGGTACAACGCCTTGCCGTGCCTGATCATGAATGAGCCCATGGGTGATAACTTCTGGAAGGAATTACTCTTGGTACGTGGCGAGGTCAACCGGATCCTTGAACAGGCCCGGGCAGATAGAAAGATAGGTAGTTCACTGGAAGCAGCAGTTACACTCTATGCGGAACCCCGTCTTGCCCGACTGCTCAATAGTCTTGAAAACGAATTGCGTTTTGTACTACTCACTTCTGCGGCCAGCGTTGCGAACTACGCTGACGCCGGGGAAGATGCACACCAGAGTGCATTGATAGATGGTCTAAAGATCACCTTTCACAAAGCGCAAGGTGAGAAATGCCCGCGTTGCTGGCATTATACGCAAGATACCGGTTCAGCCGTGGAATATAGCGCACTTTGCGGCCGTTGTGTCCTAAACGTAGCCGGTAACGGTGAAAAACGTAAGTTTGCCTGATGATGAAACCTGTCTGCTCTACCGGGCTGCGCTGGCTATGGCTGGCAGCGCTCGTGCTGATACTGGATTTAACCAGCAAGTACTGGGTAATGAGCCGTTTTGCATTACATGAAACATTTCCCCTAATACCCTTTATTAATCTGACTTACGCGCAAAATCCTGGCGCGGCGTTCAGTTTTCTGGCCGATCATAGTGGCTGGCAGCGTTGGTTTTTTATATCAATCGCCATTATTATTACCTTTATCCTGATCGTACTGATGTATCGCTCCAGTATGCGGCAGTCTTTAAGTAACTGTGCTTATGCGCTGATAGTGGGTGGTGCCTCGGGAAATCTGTTTGATCGTATAGTGTATGGAGTAGTCGTAGATTTTATTGATTTCTATGTTAATAATTGGCACTGGCCAACCTTTAATCTGGCTGATACTGCTATTTGTACCGGTGCAGTATTAATTGTCTTTGAAGGAATAATCCGTCCTGCAGAAACCCCGGCTCAAAAAGAGAATAGCCTGTAAGAATAGATGTGGGTATTACTGTGTATGCGCGTCCAGGTATTGCTATGAGAGTTACAGGAAAATAACCTTTAGTGGCTGTAATAGTGAAATGAGTATAGAATACGCGCGTTGAATTCCGCACAATGACACCATGAAGTGAGCCGGTGATCAATACGCATTTCAGGTAGAGTTCAAACGCCGGTTTTTCGGGAAAGTACTGTACGATTAGTGAGCAGATTACTGGCAATCAATCTCCTACAGGGGCAGAAAGATGCAAATATTGCTGGCTAACCCCCGCGGTTTTTGTGCAGGCGTTGATCGCGCCATTAGCATTGTCGAACGGGCCCTGGCGCTGTATGGTGCACCCGTTTATGTCCGCCATGAGGTGGTTCACAACCGTTATGTTGTGGATAGCCTGCGTCAACAAGGTGCCATCTTTATTGAGCAAATTTCAGAAGTGCCTGATGACGCCATTCTGATTTTTTCCGCACATGGTGTCTCGCAGGCAGTGCGTGCAAAGGCTCGGGCCCGCCGACTTACCATGTTATTTGATGCCACCTGCCCGCTGGTCACAAAAGTACATATGGAGGTTGCCCGCGCCAGCCAGCGGGGCAAAGAGGCCATACTTATTGGTCATGCCGGGCATCCAGAAGTCGAAGGCACCATGGGACAGTACAATAACCCGCAAGGTGGCATCTATCTGGTTGAATCACCCGCTGACGTCTGGAAATTAACGGTCAAAAATGTCAGTAATCTGTGTTTTATGACACAGACAACTCTCTCCGTTGATGATGCTTCAGAAGTGATAAATGCACTGTATCAACGTTTCCCGAATATCACTGGGCCACGTAAAGACGATATTTGCTATGCCACGACTAATCGTCAGGAGGCTGTACGCAGCCTGGCCCAAGAAGCCGATGTGGTTTTAGTTGTTGGTTCCCGCAATTCATCCAACTCTAATCGCTTGTCTGAGCTGGTACAACGGGCTGGGAAACCGGCTTGGCTTATTGATTCAGCAGAAGATCTTCAGCAACAGTGGTTTTTGGGTATTACACGTATTGGCGTAACTGCAGGAGCTTCAGCGCCAGATATTTTGGTGCAACAGGTAATTGCACGGCTGCAATCCATGGGAGGAGAACAGGTAATCGAACTCAGTGGTCGTGAAGAAAATGTTGTTTTTGAAGTCCCCAAAGAGCTGCGACTTGCAGTGAAACAAATCGGATAAATTAGCTTATAGTCCAGACTGCTAAATTCAGAACACTACAACAGGCATAACAATGAGTGACTCAACGATCAACATTGCGGTTACCGGCGCAGCAGGGCGAATGGGCCGACAATTGATCACGTTGATGCAACACACTCAAGGTGTCAGATTGAGTGCTGCACTGGAGCCTGCAGGTTCAGTATGGATAGGTGCTGATGCCGGTGAACTTGCCGGTATCGGTTTCCTGGGTATCAGGATTAGTGATGATCTCCTGGCTGTCATCGATGATTTCGAGCTTTTGATCGATTTTACCCGTCCTGAAGGTACTCTGAAGTACCTGGCCTGCTGCCGCCAGTATCAGAAAAATATGGTGATTGGTACCACAGGCTTTGATGATGCGGGTAAAGCCGCTATTGATGCTGCCAGTACTGATATTGCCATTGTTTTTTCGGCTAACTTCAGTCCAGGCATCAATGTTGTGCTGAAGCTGCTGGAAAAAATAACACACGCCATGGGCAAGGATGCAGATATTGACATTATCGAAGCACACCACAGAAACAAAGCAGATGCGCCTTCAGGTACGGCACTGGCCATGGGAACCCTGATTGCCAAAACCCTGGATCGTGATCTGAAGCAATGCGCAGTGTATGCAAAAACAAATGACATGCAAGAACGTTGCCCAGGTAGTATTGTTTTTACCAGCATTCGTGCCGGTGACATTGTCGGTGAGCATACTGTCATGTTTACTGATACTAACGAGCGTATAGAAATTACTCATACTGCATCCAGTCGTGCCATCTTTGCCAAAGGCGCTGTCAGGGCAGCCATCTGGCTATCGGGGAAAAAAACCGGGCTTTTTGATATGAGCGATGTGCTTAATTTAAAAGATCGTTGATGATGCATCAGGAGGTGTTTTGATCAAGTCAGCATTATTGGTTCTGGAAGACGGCACTCAATTCCATGGTCGGTCCATCGGTGCGGTGGGTACGACAGTGGGAGAACTGGTCTTCAATACGTCGATGACAGGTTATCAGGAAACTCTCACCGATCCTTCCTATTTTCGCCAGATCATCACGCTGACTTATCCGCATATTGGTAATGTCGGCACCAATGCTTATGATGAAGAATCGGATAAAATTCATGCGCGCGGGCTGATTATTCGCGATTTAGCATGTAAAGCCAGTAACTGGCGCAATGAAGAAAGCCTTTCTGATTGGCTCAAGCGCCACAATTTTATTGCCATGGCTGATATTGATACTCGTAAACTCGCAGGGTTACTGCGTGAAAAAGGGGCTCAGAACGGCTGCATAATTGCCCGAGAAAACACTCAAACTTCTACTTCTTTACAACAGGATGCGCATCTGGCATTGGAACAGATACGTGCTTTTCCTGGTCTGAAAGGCATGGATTTAGCCCGAGAAGTCAGCACACAAACAGCTTATTCTTGGTCACAGGGCAGTCTGGCACTGACGGATATCCTGCCCGCAAAAAAAGCCAGGCATTTTCCCTGGCATGTCATTGTGTATGATTATGGTGTGAAACGTCATATTTTGCGCATGCTGGTGGATCGAGGTTGTCGTTTGACCGTAGTGCCGGCTTGGACCACGGCACAAGAGGTGCTTGACTTAAACCCGGACGGAATTTTTCTCTCCAATGGTCCAGGAGATCCCATGGCTTGTGATTATGCTATTGCGGCCATCAGGTGTTTACTGGAAACCGATATTCCTTTATTTGGTATCTGTCTTGGTCACCAGTTGCTGGCACTGGCCAGTGGCGCCAGAACAGTAAAAATGAAATTTGGCCATCATGGAAGCAACCACCCGGTAAAAAATCTGGATAGTGGTGCGGTTATCATCACAGCACAAAATCACGGGTTTGCCGTAGATCAGCATTCTCTACCTGCCAGTTTAGCTGTTACGCATAAATCGTTGTTTGATGACTCCCTGCAGGGGATACAGCGCACGGATAAAGCCGCTTTTGGTTTTCAGGGACACCCTGAAGCCAGTCCTGGGCCACATGATGCAGCACCCGTGTTTGATCATTTTATTGCATTGATTAAAAATTATCGCAAATACCCTTAACGCCAACCGGCTCCTGGAGCCTCCAATCATATCAGGGACAAAAATTTTATCATGCCAGCACGTACCGATATAAGCAGTATCCTGATCCTGGGTGCTGGTCCGATCGTGATAGGTCAAGCCTGTGAGTTCGATTATTCCGGCGCCCAAGCCTGTAAGGCCCTGCGTGAAGAGGGTTACCGGATTATTTTAGTGAATTCTAACCCGGCAACTATTATGACGGATCCACAAATGGCCGATGCTACCTATATTGAACCCATTGAGTGGGAAGTGATCAGCAAAATTATTGAAAAAGAACGACCGGACGCAATATTGCCCACCATGGGTGGGCAAACCGCGTTAAATTGCGCCCTGATGCTGGAACGCCAGGGCATACTGGCTCAATTCGGTATCACCATGATCGGTGCTAGTGCAAACGCCATTGATAAAGCAGAAGACCGTCGCCTTTTTGACGAAGCAATGAAGAGAATTGGCCTTGAAACGGCGCGTTCTGGTATTGCTCAACATCTTGAAGAGGCTTTAACCATCGCTGCTGATATTGGTTTCCCTTGTATCATCCGTCCTTCTTTCACAATGGGAGGGAGTGGTGGCGGTATTGCGTATAACCACGAAGAATTTAAAACCCTCTGCCAGCGTGGTCTGGAGCTATCACCCACACACCAGCTATTAATCGACGAATCCCTCATCGGCTGGAAAGAATACGAAATGGAAGTGGTGCGTGATACTCACAACAACTGCATCATTGTGTGTTCGATTGAAAACCTTGATCCCATGGGGATACACACCGGTGATTCCATCACTGTTGCGCCCGCCCAGACATTAACCGATAAAGAATATCAACGCATGCGTAATGCCGCCATAGCCGTATTACAAGAGATCGGTGTCGAAACGGGGGGAGCTAACGTACAGTTTGCAGTAAACCCCCAAAACGGGCGTCTGATTGTGATCGAAATGAATCCACGGGTTTCCCGTTCTTCAGCGTTGGCTTCCAAGGCAACCGGATTCCCCATCGCAAAAATTGCGGCAAAGCTGGCAGTGGGTTATACGCTGGATGAGCTGATGAATGATATGACCGGTGGTCGTAGTCCAGCTTCTTTCGAACCGACCATCGACTACATTGTCACTAAAATGCCACGTTTTAACTTTGAAAAATTTGTGGGTGCCAATGATCGCCTGACCACGCAAATGAAATCCGTCGGTGAAGTGATGGCCATTGGCCGCACATTTCAGGAATCACTGCAAAAGGCGCTGCGTAGCCTGGAAACAGGTACCAGCGGGTTTGATCCTAAGGTCAATCTAACGGACCCCAACGCCCTGATTGAAATTCGCCATGAATTGAAAGATGCCGGTGCCGGGCGTATCTGGTATGTTGCTGATGCATTCCGTGCCGGTATGTCACTGGATACAGTACATGCTCTGACTAACATTGATCACTGGTTTTTGGCTCAAATTGAGGAACTGATCAGTCTGGAACAGCAGGTGATTGAAAGTCGTCCTGATGGTCCAGGGGCTGATCTTTTATACCAGTTGAAACGTAAGGGTTTTTCTGATGCAAGACTGGCAAATCTTGCCAATGTTACTGAGCATGAAATGCGCCAACTACGGCATCGTTATGGCCTATATCCGGTTTATAAGCGTGTTGATACCTGCGCGGCTGAATTTTCGACTGATATGGCCTGTATGTACTCAACATATGAAGACGAATGCGAATCTTACCCCAATCATGAGCGCCTGAAAATCATGATACTGGGTAGTGGTCCCAACCGTATCGGTCAGGGTATCGAATTTGATTACTGCTGCGTGCATGCTGCTCAGGCGTTGCGTGAGGCAGGTTATGAGACCATTATCGTTAACTGTAATCCGGAAACCGTGTCCACTGACTATGATACCTCTGATCGCCTTTATTTTGAGCCAGTGACACTGGAAGATGTTCTGGAAATCGTGCGTCTTGAACAGCCTCAGGGTGTGATTGTGCAATATGGGGGGCAAACTCCCCTGAAACTGGCACAAGCATTAAGCGAGCAAGGGGTACCCTTGTTAGGAACCAGTCCGGATGCCATCGATTGTGCAGAAGATCGTCAACGTTTTCAGCAGACGGTCAGCCGTCTACACTTAAAGCAACCTCCTAATGCAACAGCAGTCACGGTTGAGCAAGCACTGGATAATCATCCCGGTTACCCATTGGTGGTACGTCCTTCTTATGTGTTAGGGGGACGTGCAATGGAAATCGTTTATGATGCAATTGATTTACGGCGTTATTTTCAGCATGCCGCCAGTGTTTCCAGTGATGCGCCAGTATTACTGGATCATTTTCTTGATGATGCCATTGAAGTTGATGTAGATGCCATTTGTGATGGTCAACATGTCTTCATTGGGGGCATTATGGAGCATATTGAACAGGCCGGTGTGCATTCAGGAGACTCTGCCTGTTCATTACCTGCTTATACCTTAAGTCAACATATTCAGGATGTTATGCGCTGGCAAACAGAGCAACTGGCCCTTGAACTGGGTGTGAAAGGGTTGATCAACGTGCAGTTTGCCGTACAGAACAATGAAGTGTATTTGATTGAAGTTAATCCTCGTGCCGCCAGGACAGTGCCTTTTGTTTCCAAAGCTACCGGCATACCTTTAGCTAAGATTGCCGCACGCGTTATGATTGGGCAATCACTGGCTGAACAGGGTATCCTCAACGAAGTAATCCCTCCTTACTACTCAGTAAAAAAAGTGGTACTACCTTTTAATAAATTTCCTGAAGTGGATCCTATTCTTGGCCCTGAGATGCGCTCTACCGGTGAAGTTATGGGCTCAGGACGTACCTTTGCGCAAGCTTTTTCCAGAGCCATGCTGGCTAGTCAGTCTGGTATGAAACAAAATGGACGGGCTTTGTTATCGGTGCGCGATGGTGATAAAGCACGTGTAGTGGATCTGGCCATCGGATTATTAAAACAGGGTTTTACATTGGATGCTACCCACGGTACTGCGGTTGTATTGGGCGAAGCAGGTATTAACCCACGGCTGGTAAATAAAGTTCATGAAGGGCGCCCGCATATCCAGGATCGTATTAAAAACGGTGAGTACAGCTATATTGTTAATACCGCCTCGGGCAGACAGGCGATCGAAGACTCAAGGCTGTTGCGCCGCAGTGCGCTGCAGTATAAAGTCCATTACGATACCACCATCAATGGTGCTTTTGCGACACTCATGGCGCTGAAAGCAGATCCTGTTGAACGCCTGTTGTCGTTACAGGAAATGCATGCATGCATTAGCATACCAACGGTTGCTTATGAAAAATGCGGCTGAGTGGCACAGCCGCCATAGTATTTTTCTCCTGCCCACACTCATAACGAGCGTTTGGTGACAGCAATGGTCTGTTTTTTTCTCTATAATCGATGCACAAAGCTGATTTTCAGGAGAACATTGTTATGACATCCTCAATATCTCCTATTCGCAAGATAGAACCTGCGCAAAACGCTGTTGGGAAAAATCCTGATAACCCCAATCGTTATTCTAATCATTTTAGAAATCAATTTATTACCGAGCAAGCTCAGCGTGTAGTCAATGATAAAGAAGGCTTATCAGATCAACGCGCCGATGGCGCAAGGACGCATCGGGAAAAGCTGCCAGAACTGTTTCACGGGACAGAGGACAAATATAAAGATGCTGAAAAAGAGGCAAATTTTAACGCATTTCTAAGTGAACGAGCCAAAACTGAACGTCACTTTCTAAAGAAACTGGAAAAAAGGATGTTCCTGGCCAGGGACAGGAACACTGAAAAAGATGCCGATTTTAAGGAATACCTAAAAGCGCTCAAGAGGAAAAAGGAAACTCAGGTAGCTCAAGAAGAACGCGCAATACAATCACAAGAGATTCTGGCTCAAGGCATGCAGATACCTAATCACCCGGTCAAGACCGAATCACTAAAGAGTGATATTTTTATTATTAACCGACTTTTGTTAAGTATCCAAAACATGATCAGTGCTGTTTTTGGCAGCTCTTCGTCGGGATCCCGTTAAATGGTAACTTAATAATGTTCGAAGCGCAGTAAACTAAAGTTGACAACAAATGACCGTCATCTTCCTGGTTGTTCTATAAGCGAGCAGTCTTTTTTGATGGTGCCGGCTGCCGGAATCGAACTGGCGACCTACTGATTACAAGTCAGTTGCTCTACCTGCTGAGCTAAGCCGGCTAAAAATATGGCGGAAGGATAGAGATTCGAACTCTAGGACAGTTACCCGTCGACGGTTTTCAAGACCGCTGCCTTAAACCACTCGGCCATCCTTCCACGGGCGCCATTATTATCCATAGATTGATGGCATGTCCAGTATTTTAATTAATAAAAAACAAATTCTTATCTGTCTTATTTCTATTCACGCCAACCAAGATTAAGACTATCTTAAACAGACTTGGTGCCGAAGGCCGGACTCGAACCGGCACACCCGAAGGCGGTTGATTTTGAGTCAACTGCGTCTACCGATTTCGCCACTTCGGCACTGAAAGTAGTATCCCGAAAACCGGGGCATTATACCAGGCAATCATCAGCATGCAACTATTATCTGATAACGATGGTGCCGATGAGTATAAAGGCACAACAACCTAATATACATTTTTTCATTCCCGGCAACATCTGTTGCTGATGCTGCTAATTTTTACTGACTGTTTGCGTGATATTTTTGTATCATAAAAATATATTATTTTAAGCCATATTCTTATTTTCATAAGCTACTATTATAAAAAAAGGTAAGAATTGTTTTATGTTTTTAACAAAATGAATAGCACATTGTTTAAACACCCTCTTGCGTTAATACTGATGATCATTCCAGCAATGTCATCAGATTATGCGTGCGCAAAAACGACTGATCTGACGTCAAAGCTTGTTGATGAGCGCGCGGAACGTATTTTTTATGACAGTGGTGCGATGGGAATGGCACTGGTGGTCATCAGCAACGATCAGGTGATTAATCGTAGTTTTGGTGAAACCCATAAAGGAAGCAATACACGTCCACGCCAGGATTCATTGATCCGCATTGCATCTATTACTAAATTAATCACCAGTGAATTGATGGTAAAGCTTGCCAATGACGGAAAACTCAAGCTAACCGATCCGTTAAAAAAGTATGCTGAAAACACAACGGTTATCCCCTCTTATCATTTAAAACAACCGATTACATTGCTTAATCTTGCCACCCATACCAGTGGCTTGCCGCGCGAACAACCGGGTAAACCTAAAACAAAACCAGTCTTTACCTGGCCTGACAGTCGCGATCGTTGGCAATGGCTAAAAAAAACTAAAATTACAGCACCTCCGGGTGTCAAGGCATCCTATTCCAATCTGGCTTACGATCTGCTGGCCGACGCATTATCAAAAGCTGCAGATAAACCGTATCCCGATCTGTTACATGAAAAAATTACTGCCCCACTGGGAATGAAAAATACTACCCTGACCCCTACAGCTGAACAATGTTCCCGGTTAATGGTTGGGCTAAATAGTAGCCCCTGCCATCATACCGTTGCAGCGGCTGGTAGCGGAGGACTGTATTCGACACCTGAAGATATGCAACGTTGGATGCAACAATTCCTTTACTCAGAGAGTCATAAACGCAAGCATACGGCAGCGCTGGAGCATACTTTTTATTTTCAACGTCACACACTGGCTTCAATAAATGGTATGGATATTGCGGGCTATGCAGATGCATTAGGCCTTGGTTGGGTGTATATGGCACCCAAAAATGGTCTGCCTGGGATCATACAGAAAACGGGCGGTGGTGGCGGTTTCATTACCTACATGGCCATGATACCTGAAAAAAACGTGGGTGTTTTTGTCGTTGCGACCCGCAGCCAGTTCTCCAGATTTAGAAATATGAGCAATGGTGTCAATCAACTGGTTGCCCGATTAGTAAACCACGCAGAGGGATAGCGTTTATCCCACTTTCTTTTTGTAAGTTGCTCAAGTTATCTAACAACTTAATGCAGCCGTCACCCGTAACTTGACTTTGTTAAGTGATTTTTTGCTTTTCAGGACAGGAATCACTCACTTGAATTAATTGGTACGCTCTCTGGATTCTGAAAAGCAGGCTCTCCGTGACGTGATCTGCTTCCTTTTTACGGTAATGGGCATACGGTTTATACCCGTTTCAGGCGCTGGAGTAAAAACGGGTTATCCCGTGAGCTACTTTATCAGCTGCAGCAGGGCGAGGAAAATCAGCACAGGCTGCACACGGGCGGACAGTACAGCAATGATATTAGCCGCCCCGGGTCAGGTGCTGCGACATCCTAAAAAGATGAAGGCTCATGACTTGAACTCCCGTAACCTCCTCCAAGCCCTGTTTGAGGTGATGGTGTCATAATGTTTAATGCATTCTGACACTGCGTTCTTTGCTCTGATGTACATTGTGCGAGTTGATCTAATAATTTTTGACTGGGTTGCTGCTGGCATGAATCTGCCGTATTAGCACAATCATTTTTGTCGTTTTCTGGTATTGTCATGCCAGAAAAAGACGTTAAACCCAGCATCACGGTAATTGATATCAATAATTTGCTACTGTTCATAAATATCACCTTTTATCATCGATCATATAATGCTTGAATAGAAACTGAATCAGTTACCGCTATATTCAGAATTCATTATTAAAACTTAGTACATTTGATGGCTATTGCAAGGTGTACACCTGTTTTTACGGCTACCCCCGGTTTTTTGGCTGGTTATATTTCATCTACGTCCTTTATCAGGGGCTTCTTATCCGTGTTTCCGAATAATCACCCGTTTCGAAAGTGGTTTAATCAATGGCCCATGGGCGAACGTGACGACATTTAACTTTTCTGTCTGACAAGCCAGTCGGGGCACTGCCGGGTTGTATCGCAACTGTTTTTTAATATGCCCATTGATAAAAAACAATATTTTCTACATCAGGTAAATCTGTTAATTCCTTTACAGGAAAAGCAGTGGGCGTCGCATGACAGAATTTAATCATTGACATCACATGCGTCTGCTGCAAACAAAGCGTCAATTTTATTAAAAATATAGTGAGGCATATGATGCGTAATATTCCGTTAATATTGGCCCGATGGGGGGTTTGGGCTCAGGATCATTCTGAAATCGATTACTCGTATATTGCTGCCGGCTTTAAGGGATTGTTACTTGGTAAAGGGCGTTCATTGGCATCCTGTTGTGATGATGACGGGTTAATTATTGACAGGGCTGTGGGGCGTCTTAAGGCGGTGCGTAAGCCGCAGGATCTGGAAATTATTCTACGTCATTATGTGTACAGACAATCAAAATCGTCCATAGCCATGACGTGGAAGTGCAGTGAACGGGAGATCCGTCGTCAGCTCCAGGTTGTTGAAGGCTTTATCGATGGATGTCTGTCCATGGCAGGCATCAGGTTAGAGATGGATGAACAAACTCAGAGCATGAATATCGATAAAAAAATATTTTGTCGGCCCGAAAAAAATATTCTATCCTGATAGTAGTGACTGTTATGTGTAACAACTGCTTTGTTTTTAAGGGCCTCGCAATGACGAGGTTTTTTTATATCCCCTTTCAGGTAATTTGATGATAACTGACTGCCTGGGTATTGTACTCTGGAGCCGTCATGCTTAAACATGCACTGAATCGAACATCAGAAAATATATCGAAAGAGTAGAGCAGATTCCTGCCATTAACGGTTCCGTAGTATTCCATAGCTTGTTAGTTTAACGCATTTCAACCATATGCTATCTGGAGTAAATACTTTGTATTGATGGGTATGCGTGGGAGGTAACTTTTATTCTATTACAGAGTTTGTGCTGTTCAAAACGGCCATATTGTTTGGGATATTCTTTCTCCGCAGTCTAGATAAATTTTGCCGACAAATTATCCGCCCTGGCTTAAATTCCGGGGCTTTTTTATTTATAACGCCCAGCATTTGCTGAGCGAACCAAGGAGCACAAGATGTCGGAACCGATTTCAGGCAACGGTGCTGCAACATTCACGGCTACCGGTGTAACCATTGCCGGTGTGTTATCTGGGGTGGATGACGGTGTGTTGATCGGTGCATTCGCAGGTGCGGTCATTTTTGTATTGTCCGCAACGGAGTTTGCATTGTTCAAAAAGGTAATGCTGTTGGGGTATCTTTTCTGGCAGGAGTTGTTGCGGCTGGTTTTGTGGCTGAGATTATCACAGCGATGACACCGAAAAATGTAGAGGCTAAAGATCCGGTAGGTGCATTGGTTGCCTCGGCAATGGCAGTTCGTTTTTTGATGTCGATCAGCAATACCTCTGCGTCGTTTCTTGATCATTTCAAGCGAGGGAGCAGTGATGTTAAATGAATATTTGCTCATCGTTAATGCACTCACGTGTCTGGTGATTGTGATTCGCCTGTTGGCATATCAGCGCCGGGGCTCAAAATACAGCCCATTTGCTGCATTGCTTGCATATGCGCTTACTGTTTCCAGTGGTTCAGTAACAATCCGGATCCTGACTGGCGATTACTCCCACGCCGATTGGTCGGAAACTATCATGAACCTTGTGTTCTGTGCCACCGTTATTGTTTCCAGGGGTAACGTGATGCGCTTACCTAAACCTTTTGAGAAATAAGCTTATGACAAAAGATCAATTTCAACAGGCTGCTGGTATCAGCGCCGTGTTAGCCGATCGCTGGTATCCGCATATCATCGCGGCAATGGAAGAATTTAACATAATCACCTCACCGGCCAGGGCGATGTTCATTGCCCAGGTTGGGCATGAATCAGCAGGATTCACCTGCTTACAGGAGTCGTTTAACTATACAGTCTTAGGTTTGTGTAACACGTTTGGCAAACGTATTACTGCAGATCAGGCTGCAATATTAGGACGTACTGCGAATCAATCAGCACAACAGGAAGCTATCGCCAATCTGGTTTATGCCGGACGAGGTGGCAATACATCACCCGATGATGGGTGGAAATATCGCGGTCGTGGTTTAATTCAGGTAACCCTGTTGCACAATTACCGGGATTGTGGCAAAGGCCTGAACCTGGATTTGCTCAACAATCCCGATCTACTGCTTAACGACGGGAACGCAGCACGTTCAGCAGCATGGTTCTGGCAGGCAAATGGCTGCAATGAGATTGCCGACAACTTGAAGTCTGTCACGCTAAAAATTAATGGGGGTTGTCATGGGCTGGCCGATCGGCAGCAGAGATATGAAAAAGCCTGTCAGGTGCTGGTATGACGCGTACGTTAAGTTTTTGTGGTGTCATGCTGGCCTTGCTGATTTTTTTGATACTGACAGCCAGTCATTACCGGGATAAATATCTGGAAACGACACAGGCTTTGGTAACGGTACAGGCGGTTAACTTAAGCCAGGCCAAAACCATTGTAGCGATGAAACAAGCTGATGCTGTTAACCGTGAATTGACCGTAAAACAGCTGAACCAAGAGCAGACGTTAAGAAAAAAGGCCAATGATGAAAATCAAAAACTCCGCAAGGCACTGGGGGATGATGACTGCAATAATCGTCATTTGCCCGACGCTGTTATTGACATCCTGCGCCAGCGTTCCAGTAGCGACACAAACCATTTACCTGTTACCACCCGAAGCACTGCTCATCCGTTGTGAAAATTCTCGTTTTGCAGGTGTTACATTCGGCGATGTTGTGCAATTTTTGCTTCAAAAACAGTTGGAAAACGAGATATGTGCTGCGCGCATGGAGGCGTTACTTGCCTGGCAGCAGGCTGCTGGAGTACCATGATTGCCTTGTAAGATTCCCTTGCCAGCAAGGCGTGTATTCTGCGCTGATTTACCTGCTGGCCTTGATAAGGAACCATCCCATGGTTGAGGAAACAATTTTCAGCAAAATTATTCGTCACGAGATCCCGGCTGATATTGTCTGGCAAGATGAACTGGTGACGGCTTTTCGTGATATCGTGCCTCAAGCACCTGTTCATATTTTAATTGTTCCCAATACCCTGATTCCAACTATAAATGATGTTAAAACTGAGCATGAAGTAGCATTAGGGCGGATTTTTACCGTTGCGGCAAAAATAGCCAAACAGGAAGGGATTGCTGAGGATGGTTACCGTTTGATCATGAACTGTAACCGTCATGCCGGTCAGGAAGTCTGGCACATTCATATGCATCTGGTCGGCGGCCATGCATTAGGACCCTTGTTACAGCAGTAGGGGTGATTTGATTCATGACAAAACAGGGTGTTGTGCTTTTAGTGATGCTGACGTTACTGGGTTGTGCGTCTAACAAAACAAGACCTGTTACACCCGCACCGACCAAGCCTGCGGTTGCAGTCGAACCGGTAAGACCCACAACTGTTGCGCCAGTACCACCCAAGTCTGTCGCGTTGCCTCTGGAAAATGTACCTTTACTACCCAAATTTTCCCAGCCAAACTGGCCTGCTAGTCTGGGGCCTTTGTTAGAAAAGATGGTGAATACTGAAGGTATTATGACGGGCAAGACACTACTGCCGGGTGGTGTCAGTAATCATACCAATGGATCATTGGAAATGGGCAGGGCCACAGCCGTATTGTATAAGGTGCTGTCATCGAGCAAAAAATTTGTTTTGATTACACCCGATCAGCTGATTGCCGTAAAACAAACCTTAGGTTTATCAGAAGATGACAATTTGGGTTTGCGCAGTAAAGTGATAGCTCTGGCACGTTATGTTGGCGCGCAATACGTTCTCTACACTGATGTCAGTGGTGATGTAAAAGTACCAGACATAAATATGCAATTAATGTCGGTGCAAACCGGTGAAATTATTTGGTCTGGCAGTGGCTTCGTTCATTATGATTAATAATGTTCTCTAAATAGGTAGCATGATAAAGGAAATGGCAGTGGAAAATCAGGCGGTGGGATTCATCATGCTGGATCTCGCCCATTATGAATTGGATGCTGAAGAGCGTGACATTCTACAACATCCTGCAGTGGGTGGTGTGTTGTTATTCAGTCGTAATTTTTATGATACCAGGCAGTTACGTGAACTGGTACGACAGATCCGTTGTGCCGCGCGTCAGCCTATTATCGTCGCTGTGGATCAGGAGGGTGGGCGTGTACAACGTTTTCGTGAAGGTTTCACTGCGCTGCCCGCTGCACAGTCATTTATGGCGATCAATGATACCATGGGTGCAAGGACGCTAGCCGAACAGGCAGGCTGGTTGATGGCCATGGAAATGATAGCCATGGATATTGATATTAGCTTTGCGCCAGTACTGGATGTGGGGCATGCCAGTGCAGCGATTGGTGAACGTGCTTTTCACCATAAACCTGATCAAGTGCTTGAAATTGCACAGTGTTTTATCCGTGGTATGCATAGTGTCGGTATGAAAACGACCGGGAAGCATTTCCCCGGGCATGGGGCTGTCAGTGCTGATTCTCATCAGGAAACACCCAGAGATGTACGACCACTGGCACAGATCCGTGATATGGATATGTGGGTTTTTCGCAAGCTCATTGAGCAACAGATGCTGGATGCCATTATGCCTGCGCATGTCATTTATACTGCGGCTGATGCCTTGCCTGCCGGTGCATCGGCGTACTGGTTGCGACAGGTACTGCGCCAGGAGCTGGGTTTTGATGGTATCATTGTTTCTGATGATTTATCTATGGAAGGTGCGGCCATCATGGGCAGCCATGTACAGCGTGCCTGTGCTGCACTGACTGCGGGTTGTGATCTGGTCCTGGTGTGTAATAACCGTGCCGGGGCTGTGAGTGTGTTGGATAACCTGTCTGCGGCTCATCGCAGTTGTTTGGCCAGGCTTTGTCATCAAGGAGGGCGATTCAGTCTTGAGGAATTGATGATGTCCCGTCGCTGGCAGCAAGCCAATGAAGTACTGACCAGACAGGGTGAACGTTGGCAATGGGGCAGTCTTGTGGATACAGAACGTACATTAGAAGGGCCCCGCTGATGTGGCAGCATTTTATATTGATTATGCGTGCAATACCTGCAGGAGAGAAGAATGTCACTGTTAAGTAAAGAAGCAATGCTGGTGCACTCTGCATTGCAGAATCGTGGCCTTGAAACGCCGTTACGGGGTCAGGTATTGGATACCGCTACTCGCAAAACCCGTATTCAGCAGCATGTGAGCGAAATTATGCAACTGCTTAATCTTGATCTGTCCGATGATAGTTTGGCGGATACGCCGGGCCGCATTGCTAAAATGTACGTTGATGAAATTTTTTCCGGGCTGGATTATGCTAATTTTCCCGAGATCATGCTGATTAAAAATAAGATGAAAGTGGATGAAATGGTGACCGTACGCAATATTACCGTAACCAGTACCTGCGAACATCACTTTGCTACCATTGATGGTAAGGCAACGGTTGCCTATATTCCTGAACAGAGCGTGATTGGTCTTTCCAAGATTAACCGTATTGTACAGTTTTTTGCCCGACGCCCTCAGGTACAGGAAAGGTTAACTCAGCAAATTCTCATTGCTTTACAGACGCTGCTCGAGACCAGTAATGTTGCGGTATCGATCGATGCTATACATGACTGTGTCAAAGTACGCGGTATCGAGGATGAGACCAGTGCAACTAGGACGATATCACTGGGTGGGTTATTTAAGTCGAGTCAAAATACCAGGCAGGAATTTTTGCGGGTGGTGAGCTTTTCATAGAAGACCATGCTAGTGGATCTCGTCAGGAAGATGATTCGTGGCTGGAATAGGGATTAGGGGGCCAAGAAAGCGTGGCTCGGGTTTCAGAATATACAGATCGATGAAAGCACCTAGACGGGCAAATATTTCACGTATGCGGATAATATGCATGTATTCGGGGGATGGAACGGCATAGCACTGGGCCTGAATACCAAGGTGGAGTGCGATAAATAAAGCGCGTTCGCAGTGAAAACGTTGCGTAATAATAATAAAATTATTCGTATCAAAGACCTTACGTGTGCGCACGATGGAATCAAAAGTACGAAAACCAGCATAATCCAGCACGATATTCCTGGCAGCGATACCTGCTGCAATGAGATCGCGTTTCATCGTCATTGGTTCGTTATAACTTTGTAAAGCATTATCACCACTGAGTAACAGATAATGAATTTTTCCACTGTTCCAGACGTTAATGGCGCCTTGCATACGATGTGAGTAGAACTGATTAATCACGCCACTGTGGTGATATTTTGCGGTACCCAAAACCACGGCGACATGACGGGATGGCAGATCCTGTAGTTCATCGTAAATATAAGCAGTAGTTTTCCAGCTGATCCAGCGATCAAGAACAACGGTAGTCAGGAGAAATATCCCTGAGATGACAGCCAAGCTAATGAGCAGGCGTTTCCATATCATGTTGTCTTTTGTACGTCCGATTTGAGTTTTTAAAAAATGCCAAGGTCATGTGGCCTGAGGCAGTGCAGTAAGTATCAGGTTTATTTTTTTAAACTCAACTGGTAAGTATGCAGCATAACCGGTTGATATCCTGACAGCCCAGTGCATTTAACAGGGTACGCGTGGCATCCCATTGTGAGACGGCGGTATCTGCTGTTTCCACCAGTACTACGCGATGAATTTCCTGAAAATTGCAGCCAGACATGTTCATCATAATAAGTGCGGCTTGCAGTGGTGCCATACTGGGATTAAAGGCAGCATTTTCTGCATAACGACCTGAATAAATGGCGCCTGTTACCGTTTCCAGTGCTACGCCGCTGTGTGATTGACTGTAAGGAGCATGACTTTGCCTTGCTGCTTTCAGGGCAGCTTGCGTCAGACTGTCAGCATGGGATAACCGGTAATCATGATCCTGTTTATCCATCAGGAAATGGGTGATCCCTAAATCCCCGGGACCAAAAGCGTCAGGTAAATAGTCTGCCAGGTTTCGCAATGGTCGGCCAGGTAAATGAATGGGCAGGGAAGCACCATCATGGAGTTCATTCATAAATTGGCGGCAATGGCCACAAGGTGTATGGTTAACATAAATTGCCGTCAGGCCGGATTCGCCACTTAACCAGGCGTGCGTAATGGCACATTGTTCTGCATGAACGGTCTGCTGCAGTGGGGCCCCGGGGAATTCGATATTAGCTCCGAAATAGAGATGACCACTCTTTCCCCTGACCAGGGCCCCCACGTTGAAATGCGAGATGGGTGTCAAGGCACAGGCGGCAGCCAGAGGAAGTAAGGCTCCGGCAAGCTGATCATCATCCAGCCCGCAGGTCTGTTTAACAGTTTCTGCCTGCGCGGCCGTTAACATTGCCGGGAAATGCGGATCATCAAGATAAGGTTGTAGGGCTGGCCGCAGATTGGCTGCCAGAGTATCCATGGAAGTCAAAAACCGTGTCTGCATAAGAAGTGTGTACTCATTCATTAATGATAAGTTATACAGTGTCTTGATCGCTCTTTCCCCCCGATGTTACCTTATTTTATCTGAATGTGCGAGTTCCTGACACAGGCTGCTGAAACGATGCTCGGCTTGTTCATGGGTATACTGGACTTGCAGGCTCAGTATTATTTTGTGGTAATTCTGGGTTTATTTCACGGGCATGCCGGGTTTTGCACCTTGATCCGGACTGAGCAAAAAGAGATTTTTCCCATCATAGCCTGCTGTAATCACCATACCTTCAGAAAGGCCAAAACGCATTTTACGGGGCGCCATGTTCACTATCATCACGGTCAAGCGCCCTTCCAGTACAGTGGGATCAGGATAAGCTGCCCGGATGCCTGAGAAAACCTGGCGTATTTCGCCCCCGAGATCCAGAGTGAGCTGTAATAATTTATCTGAACCCTCAACCTGTTTTGCCTGTTGAATACGGGCGATGCGCATATCTATTTTAGCCACATCATCAATACAGACAGGGGGTGCAACAGGATCTACCTCGTCGGGTACTGGTAATGATGGTGTCGCTTTTTTGACTGTCATATTTTCTTTTGATGCTTCAATCATGGCGTTCAGGGTAGAGATATCCAGACGGTTTAACAGAGGCTGGAAGGGGTTAATAGTGTGGTCAGTTAAGGGTATCCCAAGTGTATCCCAGCTCAATTGTGTGTTCAGAAAAGCCTCGGCACGTTGGGTTAATCCAGGCAAAACGGGTTTCAGGTAAGTCATCAGTACGCGAAACAGGTTAATTCCTGTGGAACAAATCCCCTGCAGGGTGCTGTCATTTTCTGTCTGTCTGGCAACAATCCATGGCGCCTGCTCGTCGATATAACGGTTGGCGCTGTCGGCTAGCGCCATGATCCTGCGCATGGCTTTACCTGATTCACGATTGTGATACTCCTGTGCAATATCGGGTGCGGCATCGATTAACATTTGATAAAGCCCTGGATCGGCTAGCCGGGCTGACAGCCTACCCGCAAATTTTTTATTAATAAAGCCGGCAGTGCGTGAGGCCAGATTGACAATTTTGTTGACGATATCGCTATTCACTTTCTGTACAAAGTCTTCCAGATTCAAATCGATATCATCAATGTGTGGTGAGAGCTTGGCTGCATAATAATAACGCAGACAATCCGCATCAAAATAGCGCAGATAAGTCGCTGCGTTGATAAAGGTTCCGCGTGATTTGGACATTTTTGCACCATTCACCGTAACATAGCCGTGGACAAACAGCTTGTCAGGTTTGCGAAAATCGCTACCTTCAAGCATCGCAGGCCAGAACAGGCTATGGAAATAAACAATATCTTTGCCAATAAAGTGATAAAGCTCGCTGGTGGCTTCTTTACACCAGAACTCATGGAAATCCACATCAGTACGGCGGTCGCACAGATTTTTGAATGCACTCATATAACCGACGGGTGCATCCAGCCAGACATAAAAAAATTTACCCGGCGCATCAGGGATCTCAAAACCGAAATAGGGTGCATCCCGGGTGATATCCCATTGTTGCAGGCCTGAGGCAAACCATTCCTGCATTTTGTTGGCTACCTGTTCCTGTAAGGCACCTGACCGGGTCCATGTTTGCAGCATAGCGCTGAAGGCGGGTAAGTCAAAAAAATAGTGTTCAGATTCACGCATAACGGGGATGGCGCCCGATAACGTTGATTTGGGATCAATCAGCTCAGTTGGGCTATAGGTGGCACCACAGATCTCGCAATTATCACCGTATTGATCAATAGCTTGACACTTGGGACAGGTGCCTTTGACAAAACGATCGGGTAAAAACATTTTTTTTTCAGGATCGTATAACTGAGAGATCAGACGCTTCTTGATATGCTTCTTTTTTTTCAGACGATGATAAATCAGCTGTAATAATTGACGATTTTCATCGCTATGAGTGGAATGATAGTTATCATAACTTATTGAAAATAAGTTTAAATCCTGATGATGCTCCGATTTCATGTCAGCAATCATTTGTTCCGGTGTCACGTCAAGCTGTTGGGCTTTTAGCATCACAGGTGTGCCGTGGGCATCATCAGCACAGATAAAATAAACCAGATGGTTACGCATGCGCTGGTAACGTACCCAGATATCAGCCTGGATGTGTTCCAGCATATGGCCGAGATGAAGGGAACCATTGGCATAAGGCAACGCGCAGGTTACCAGCATTTTTTTCCGGGTTTGTGTCATAAATAAGGGAATTGACTTTTTAAATAAAATAAACGGTTTTTCATGTTAACCGATCAGGTTGAAGGTTGCCATCATTCAGAAAAACCTTGTGAAAGTTCAGCACGGGGATAATGGGTTTTGGGGATAACAGGTTTTCCCTGTCGGGAGTTCTGTTATGCTGATGCCCGGAATTTTTAAATTAACCACATCATCAATACAAGGAGCCGGGATGAGTGCAAAATCTTCCAGCCAAATGGGTCCCGACGTGTTGCGGTCACAGGTAGTCGAAATACTGAACCGTTTTATCCATCCGACATTAGCCTCTACTCTTCAGGACTTAGGTGCATTGCATCAGTGTGTTTTACTGGATAATGTGCTGCATATTGAATTGATCATGCCTTTCCCATGGCGCAGTGCTTTTGAAGCATTAAAAGAACAAACCCATGTTGCATTGTTGCACAGCCTTGCTGTCAGGGAAATTGACTGGCAGTTATCGCATAATATTGCCACGTTACGTAAGGCAAACCACCGACCCGATGTTGCCGGGGTACGTAATATTCTGGCTGTGAGTTCCGGTAAAGGTGGGGTGGGGAAATCCAGTATCGCGGTAAACCTTGCGTTGGCACTGGTAGAGGAAGGGGCTAAGGTGGGGATTCTTGATGCAGATATTTATGGGCCTTCAGTACCTTTTATGCTGGGTAGTGCCCATGAGCGGCCAACATCGCCTGATGGTAAACATATGGTACCTGTTATGGTTCATGGTCTGGCAACGAATTCTATCGGCTATCTGGCAACCGATGACAATGCCATGGTGTGGCGTGGCCCCATGGCCAGCAAAGCGCTCATGCAGATGTTGCAGGATACCTTATGGCCGGATCTGGAATACTTGATCATCGATATGCCGCCGGGTACCGGTGATATTCAGCTGACACTGGCGCAGAATATGCCCGTGACCGGTGCACTGGTTGTGACCACACCACAGGACATCGCACTGATCGATGCGATGAAAGGTATTGTCATGTTTAAAAAAGTGCAGGTACCGGTATTGGGCATTGTTGAAAATATGAGCCTGCATATCTGCAGCCATTGTGGGCACCAGGAAGCGATTTTTGGTACTGGTGGTGCCATGAAACTGGCACAAAAATATCACTGTAAGTTACTGGGGCAAATTCCTCTGCATATTTCCCTTCGGGAAGACTTGGATCGGGGTGAACCCACGGTGGTGCGCTATCCTGATAGTGAATTTACCGAAAAATACCGTGCTCTGGCGGCCTGTGTGGCTGCTGAAATGTACTGGCAGGGCCATGGGGCCTTAGGTGATATTGCGTTCCGGATGCTTTGATATTGATTCATGCACTACGATTCTTCATAACGTCATGATGTGATCATCGGTAATTCAGAATCTTTTTTTAATTTGATGCAATTGCACGGCAATATAATAAGTTTTTTAATTATTACTATAATAATTAAAATGGCTTATTTTGAAGGTGCAACCCTATGCCCGGAATAGTGAAGCATGACAACCTATCCCGATTTAAATCAGTAAGTAACGTTGTAGAAGCTGTCACAAAATCGGAGAAACAGGTTATACATGGCAGCATGCCAAATATCACACAGGTACAGAATAGCCTGGGAGATTCGTCTGTTAAAACAAAAGAACAGCCTGTGACAGGAACGGTAAAATCTGTCATAAAAAAACCCGATTCCCATACAACATCGCAAACTTCAGCGGGGTATCAACCTGTACCCGCTTTCATCAAGGATCATTCTGCGACCAGACAGTTCAGTGAATTAACCCGCGCGCTGGATGAATTGGTGCAGGCAGAAAAAGCAATTAAAGCCGATCTCAATACGACAGCCACATCCCAAGGGGTAATAGCAAGTACAACGGAATTTTTTGCCCGGTGGTTTGGGTTACAAAAAAATCATATAAGCGATACCCTCCTGAGAGAAGAAGTTGAAGCCTACACCATAAAAACAAATGCGTTGCATACAGAAGTTGGAAAGTTAAATACGATCAGTCGGAATATTCACTATTCAGCCGTAGAGGTAAAAAAACAACTGACAGCAACAGAGAATGCGGTTAACGCTTGGCAGCAGGCATTGCATGCTGTAATAAACCTGACGGGACCTGAAGATGCGGGCCCGAACATACGCATTAATGCACTGCAATCTGCCTGTAAGTATCAACACACGATTGAACCATTACTCACGAAGATAGGGCAACATACCGGGGAACTGAACAGGGTACGCGAACAGATTGCCAATTATAAAGCTCGTCTGCCTGTTCAATACACTCCCAATATACCCTATCAAAATACCCCGGATAAGTATGATGATTACAGCCAGGAATCCAAATTATTAAATAATGATAATGTACTTTGGTTGCATGATTTGCATACTCAAATAGGTTATAAGCATCGGCAAATAGCCCCATCAGCATCAGAGCTCTCACAGGCACTCAAATCGTTAGTGGCACAAGCTGTTGTTTTTCCCTCAGCTCATGACGCTGTCATACTGTTGGAGACTTTTTTTCCTTTGCCGGAACAAACCGCAGTCAGAATAAATGATTTCTTTTCTGGGCAGGATCCCAGACGCACCACAGCGTTAATGGCAGCTCAACAAAAAAAACTGACACCCGTATCGCCAGAAATCTTTGAGCCCTATGAACAGAAGGATGACTATTTCTGGCCAAAGGTACTAACGGAGCAACAACGGCGTGAACTGGAGGCAAAGGATGTACAAGCCATTGAAACTTGGACAAAAAAAGAGAAGGAATATTCTAACCAATTGCATTACCTAAAAATTTTATATGGGGCCAACAATGATGAGCAGATGCTGTCCTTGCTGCGACAGGAAATAGCAACATTACAGAAACAAAGACAGGAGCACCCTGCATACACTGATCAACTCAGCGCTTTGATGAGCCTGCCCATATACCATGAAATCCGTGTTCGTAGCAGTAAGGATCCGGTCGCAGCAGAGGATGATAAACTGCGCTTTGGGCAGTCAGCCGTCGCTGGCAGTTCAACTATTGTTAATCAGCAATTGATGCGACAGCTTGAGATCCATAATCAAAAACATCAACTGTCATTTAATGATAATTGGGTACATGATTTGCTGTCACCCTTTGCTGAACGATCCACGGGTGAGCAGGCACTGGTAAAACTTTGCCAGCAACAAAGGAATGCCTTGAAAGAACAGGACAATGCCCTGGAGATGGCAACTATCAGTAAGATACAGGCGGCTGCTTTTGATGAAAATAATGTACCCCCCAAAGTCCCGTTTTTCGAATTAATGGAACGGCGTGCGGATTTACTTAAAAAATATGAAATAGTGTTAACGGATTTGATAAGAGCACCCTCCTCACAAACACAACAGCACTTGGTCGCCCATCTAAAAATAGAATTAAAACAAGTACAAAATGAAATAGCCTTGCTTGAAGTGTTACTCGGCAGTACGGCAAAACTGAAATCGCTGGATAATCAGTTGAGTTTGCTCCTGCGCGCGTTAGCAAAGCAGTCAGAGCTCACAGCAGAATTGGATCAGGAGATTAATATTCAGCAAAGGAAAGAGGCGGTTAATTTAGCGCAGACTAATCAGGCATTTTATCAGTCCCGTGCCGGCATAGTGCAGGAGAATATCGATAAAACAAGGGAATTATGTCAGAAATTGGCACAAAAAGCCGTTCCCGATGAGCAGGCGTTAGTGGGGTTTTATCGCAATACGTTGAACAACATTCCGGGTATAGATCAACTAACGTTAGAACAACAATTGCAAAAACTGCTCAACGGACCCCTGAAATATGCTGATCCGCTCGTTAAGTACAACACATGGCAACATGAACAGAACGCGTATCGCAAAGAAGTCGAGGTATTAAAGAAGAACTTTCAGCTTGAACTCCTTTTTCTCAGGAAAGAAGAGGAGCGCGCTAAAAAGTACGGTGGCTATCCTGAAGATATCGATCTTGCAACCCTGATTAAAAATAAATTCACTCCACGCACGTCAACCCATGCTTTCCTGTTGTCACATCAACTTGCGTTGAAGGGGAAAACGCTGGCAGACGCTTATCAGGATTTATACAAGAATGTCCTGTCTCCCGCCATGGGTCAGATTGCAATAATGGGGGTTCCATTTACACGAGCTTTTAAGGATATACCTGATATAGAGAGTGCGGCAAAATCTCTGTATAAAGAAATGCTTGGCATTAAGCCTGACGTGCTCAAAAAAGAGACAAATGAGTTCTCTGCAGAGCTTAAAAAACTTATCGAATGGACTATTCACTATCCTGAGCAGGCTGAACAATTGCTGGGGGACCTTAGCCACTTTTATGACAGTATGATGCGTATGTCATTCGGGATGGGTTCGGATATAAAAAATATGATACAGGGTATTTTGGACAAGGCAACTCTGGAACAGCAGATTCATGGCCTGCTGAGTGGGAGTTACGAAAATATTGCCGGTATTACCCCGAATGCACCGACTCTCCCTGAAGAGTTGATTGCCTTTTTGCATTTGAGCGCGTTGTTGCCTTACTTATGGGGGTCGGTATCGGCAATGACTGATTACAGTCTGAGTGGCAGAATTGCGTCGATAGGCTTGTGGGGGGCTTCATGGTTAAGCCCGACTACGCATATGTTGACTGAACTACCCGGCGCAGGACTATTGGTCAAAGCCATGTTCGGTGTTGCTCAGGCTTCGGTGGAAAATGATCTGGTCAAAAAATTACGTGAGAATCAAAAGGAACTGGAAACAGTACGTGCAGTCATGCTCCTGCTTAACCAGAATAATACGCATACCAGTGCATTCAAAGCCTTCATGAGCTTTTATACTCGTGTAGAGTTTGAAAAAACCGCCGGAACTTTGCTGCGTGATGCTACTGAAGGCCATTCTACCCGTTTGGGTAAGACAGGGACAATCATCAAGCGTCAGACCCAGCGTATTAAGTATCGTATTACCGGTGCCAGTACAGAACGAAAAGCAGCAATGGTCGCTACGGGAGCAGGGATAACAACTGCCGCTGTTGGTACTGGCATTGCTGTCACCGTAGCGACCGGTGGTGCTTTACCTGTGGTGATCGGTGTGGGGGTCAGCATTATTGCTGTGCCAGCGATATTGGATCGTATCCTTCCCAAAAAATTACATAATGAATACATCATAAAAATGACCAATAAACGTATTGATGAGGCCATTGCCAGGCTGCTCGATGATTCTGTCGATAAGAAGATACGTGAAGAAGTGACAGAAAAACTCAACGAGCTTAAAAGTGACGTTAATCAGACGATAAAACAGGCCAAAAAAGTCACTAAATCCGCTGCGAAGGAGCTGATCAAGGAACATGTTAAAAAGTTTATGACAGAAACCTTATCGCGTTTGAGTGACATGGAACGTAACCATGTAGAACACTTTGTTCAGCAGGCACTTAATGACGGATTATCAGAAACAGTAGCGGCTGATGCAGCCAGGATCATCGTTAAAAATCAGACAAATACATCAAAATCTTAACGTGTAGCTTATCCCTTTCCATCAAGAAACTAGCCATTGGTAGGGTTGTTTTGGATCGATTGCCAGCGCCAGTGCTTTTTAATGTATGGCTGTATAGCGCCCGGCAAGGCATCAGGAGCTCATTGACAATGGCAACCCCGGGGCCTGAAGCGCTGGTATTAATGCCATGATATTCCTATAATCAGGGCATTACAGGTATTTACAATGGCTGATTTATAGATACAGCGCGCAGCAGATACCCGGGAAAAGCACTGAAATATATCCTAAAAATCAAGGTGTAAATGGGATGAGACTCTGTGATCGTGATATAGAAGCTTGGCTGGATGCTGGAAAGCTGGTCATTACCCCTCGCCCTTTGGTCGAACGTATTAATGGTGCAACGGTTGATGTTCGCCTTGGTAATCAGTTTCGTGTTTTTCAGGGACACACTACGCCGTTTATCGATTTAAGCGGCCCCAAAGACGAGGTCAGTGCTGCGCTTGATCGCATGATGAGTGATGAAATTGTGTTACCGGAGGGGGGCGCATTCTTTTTGCATCCGGGAGAACTATCACTGGCGGTTACATTGGAATCGGTGGCAATGCCGGATAATTTGGTAGGTTGGCTGGATGGGCGGTCTTCTCTGGCGCGTTTGGGCTTGATGGTTCATGTTACTGCACACCGTATTGATCCGGGCTGGCAGGGCAGAATTGTGTTGGAGTTTTATAATTCAGGCAAATTGCCGCTGGCATTACGTCCTGGCATGTTGATAGGTGCGCTGAGCTTTGAACCCCTGTCCGGGCCAGCTGCACGTCCTTATAATCGTCGCCATGATGCCAAATATCAGGATCAGACCGGGGCTGTTGCCAGTCGTATTGATAAAGACTGAATGCTGATTCACTACCTGCAGATTCAATACCATTCTGCTCAGGGAATATGATGAAAAGATTACTGACGACGTTATTCATGTTGTTGATGGTGCTGGTGGTAGGTATCTCAGCCTTGATAGTATTAGTTGATCCCAACGATTTTCGTACGCGCATGATAGGACAGGTAGCGCAAAAAAGCGGTTATTTGTTGGATCCTGGTAGTGATTTTCGTTGGCACGTCTGGCCACAGCTGAGCATTATTTCTGGCCGCATGAGCCTGACTGCACCCGGGGCACAAACCCCCCTGATCAGTGCTGAAAATATGCGCCTTGATGTTAAGTTATGGCCACTGCTTTCACATCAATTGGTCGTGAAGCAGGTGATATTAAATAGAGCGGTGATTCGTTTAACGGCCGACAGTGAAAAAAAAACAGCGGGTATGCCAGTGACAGCGGGTCAACAGCATACCGCCATGAGTGGTCAATGGAATATTGATATCAATAAGGTCGAGGTTATTGATGGCGTGCTGGTCTGGCAGGAAAGGGATAATCATCCGGTGACCGTACGGGATATCAATTTATCATTTGAGCAAGATAAGTGGCATCAGGCAAAACTAGCGATTAAGAGCCGGGTAAGCCGTAACCAGCGCGAACTGGCTTTTTCAATGATGGCAGATATTAATTTACAGCATTATCCCCGCCAAATTAGCGCTGATATCAATAAAGTGACTTATGAATTAACAGGTGCTGACCTGCCTGTAACAGGCATCAGTGGCTCGGCGAGTCTGCAGGCCAGTTATCAGGATGCGCCGCGGAGGATATGGCTTAATCCGTTCATGTTAAGTGTTAATAATAATCAATTTACGGGTAGTCTCAGTGGTAATTTTGGTGAAATTCCCAGTTATGTCATTGAGTTGTCTGCGGATAAACTGAATCTTGATGCTATTTCTGGTTGGAAAGTGCGACAGGCAGACAGTAATCAACCTGCCAGAGAACCGCTAGTGCTTTCTCCGGTTATTGCGGATCAGAATCCTGCCGATGATTTTTTGCGTGTATTGAAGAATCTGACCATGCAGTTAAGGTTAAGGGTCAATGACATGATGTATCGTGGATTGACTATTAATGATTTTACGATGGAAGGGGTAAACTATCAGGGCAAAGTCAGGATAGGTACCCTGTCGGGTAAGTCATCAGGGGGAGATTTCTCCGTTCCATTATCCCTGGATGTCACGGGTAAAAAAATGGCAATCCTGCTAGAACCGGTAATAAATCATATGGAGTTGGGGTTGATGCTTCAGGCCGCGCAGCTGCCAGAGAGAGTGAAGGGTACATTTTCATTGCAGGGGACATTGTCTGGAGAAGGACGGAATGATGCTACCTTGAGCAGTACTTTGCAGGGCAAGTTACTGGTGACCATGAATGGGATCAAACTGGAGGGTTTGAATATTCAGCAGCTTATTCAACAAGCCATTGCGCGTACTGGCAGTGATATCAGTGAAAAAGAGAGCTATGAACGTTATACACAGGTACAACAACTGAAGGCCAGTGCAGTGTTCAGTAGGGGAAAAGTAACTATTGATGACTTACAGGCCAATTCTGATCAGATCCGATGCACGGGCAGAGGGATCTGTAATATCCGTGGGCAGCAGTGTGATATGAATTTTAATGTACGTATCCTGCAGGGTTGGCGTGGTGAAGCTGAAAGGGTGAAGAAATTGCAGTTGGTGGATATACCACTGCGTATTTATGGTCCATGGAATGATTTGCAATACCAGCTAAACCTACCTCATCTGTTGCGTAATGAACTGCAGGATAAGGTGCAAAAAGCATTCAGTGACTGGCAGGATACGGTGGCCCCCAAAAAGAGTGAATAGACCTCCCTGCAAAACGTGCAGGGAAAAGTGCGTATATCACTGCATGCAGAACTACCGTCGATTTTATGGTTCAGGATGAACGGGTGTAACATGAAGTGGGGTGATTTTTACTTTCAGGATGCGATGACTGTTCACTTCCAGCGGTTCAAATAGATAGTGGCCAATCTGTAACTGTTCTCCCGGCTGTGGAACACGTTGGGAGTATTCCATTAACAGGCCAGCCAGCGTATGGTACTCGCGCTTTTCATCAATGGGTAACGGCAAATACAGGACTAAATCTTCCAGTGGCATGTAACCGTTAGCAATCCAGTAACCCTCGGCATTATGCTGAATATCGTGACGGGCATCAGGCTCTTCTCCTGCTACCGGTAAACTACCCGCAATAGTTTGCATGACATCAGTTAGCGTAACAATGCCCTTCATTGAGCCAAATTCATCGACTACAAAGGCAAAATGTGTCTGGGCTTGGCGGAATTGTTCCAGTGCCATCAGTAATGAAACTTGTTCCGGGAAGACTAATGGCTGGCGGATCAATAAGCGTAGATTCAATCGAGCCAGGCTGAGTTGTTGCTTCAATAAATCAATGGTATTAATAACGCCGCTGGGCTCGTTTGTTGAGTTATCATCAGTCACGACAATACGGGTGTGCAGATTTTTCATCAACAGTTGCATAATTTTTTCCGTCGAGTCGCTTAAATTAAGATATTCTACATCGTGGCGTGAAGTCATAACGCTACTGACGGTACGCTGTGCCAGACCCAGTACCCGCTCAATCATGCGGCGTTCCTGTTGATTAAATATTTCCTGACCCTCACTGCTGCTGTCAGAAATCAGGTTGGCAGTATGGTTATCCAATTCAGCTTCTTCATGTTTGCCACTTAATATGCGTAGTACGGCTTCTGCAGTACGTTGCCGTAGTGGGCGTAGTGTCGAAAGGAAGCGGCGGCGATTAAAGTGTGCAAACTGATTTAACGACTCGATAATGACGGAAAAACCAATTGCGGCATACAGATAACCTTTGGGAATAGGATAATTAAAACCTTCTGCCACCAGACTGAAACCAATCATCAGTAAGAAACTTAAACAAAGAATGACAATGGTAGGATGTGCATTGACAAAACCCGTCAACGGTCTGCTTGCCAGTAACATCAGGCCAATGGCGATACAGACTGCAATCATCATGACGGCCAGATGATCAACCATACCCACAGCAGTAATGACAGAATCTAATGAGAATATGGCATCCAGTACCACGATTTGTGCAATAACAGGCCAGAAACTGGCAACTTTACGTTCCTGATTATCATGCAGATCTTTGCCTTCCAGACGTTCATTGAGTTCCATGGTGGCTTTGAATAACAGAAATATTCCGCCCACCAGCATAATAATATCTCTGATACTGAATGGATGATCGCCAATAATCAGCAGTGGTTTGGTGAGCGTGGTTAGCCAGGAAATGCAAGCTAACAGGAGTAAGCGCATGAATAAGGCTAACAGTAATCCCGTAATGCGCGCTTTATCACGTTGATGACGCGGAAGTTTTTCTGCCAGAATGGCAATAAAGATCAGGTTATCAATCCCTAATACGATTTCGAGCACGACCAGTGTTGCAAGCCCGGCCCAGATTGTTGGATCGGCGATCCATTCCATAGGTTTAGTATCACCTGTATTTGTACGGCTCATGCCGCAACTACAATAATGGGAGTTGATCTACCAGAATTCAACTACTCGTTCCAGGATATTATTGCCAGTCATCGTATTCAGGTGTGTAACAATTTAATTTTTTAATATTGTGAAACAGGATTGATATGAAAAATTTCAAATTATTCAATTTGTTGTGTGTAATAATGTTGTTTTTTTCAGCATGAAGTCATCTAATCACCTGGCCTCCTGATACTTTCCTGAGCTAACATAGTTACTGTGGCATTATCAAATCCTGTTAGCCTTTTGTCGCTGACAGGGTATCAGCTTTCAGGCGGGAGTTCTTCATGTCCAGGCAACAGATTGGCATTGTGGGTATGGCGGTGATGGGTCGTAATATCGCACTTAATATCGAAAGTCGTGGCTATTCAGTGGCTATATTTAATCGGTCTCGTAACAAAACAGATGATGTAGTCGCTGAAAATCCGGGCAAAAAACTGGTTGCGTGTTATACCATTAAAGAGTTTGTGGAGTCGCTGGAGAAACCCCGGCGCATTTTGCTAATGGTACAGGCAGGGGAAGCAACGGACAATATCATTGCTTCTTTGACACCCCATCTGGAAAGGGGGGATATCTTAATCGATGGGGGTAATACCTGGTATAAGGACAGCATGCGTCGTAGTCGTGAGTTGTCTGCTGTGGGCATTAACTTTATTGGTACAGGAATTTCGGGTGGTGAAGAAGGTGCTCTTAAGGGACCTTCCATTATGCCTGGCGGCCAGAAGGAGGCTTATGAACTGGTGGCGCCAATTCTGAAAAAAATTGCGGCGCAAGCAGAAGGAGAACCTTGCGTTGCCTGGATGGGGCCTGATGGTGCCGGCCACTATGTAAAAATGGTACATAATGGTATTGAATATGGTGATATGCAATTAATTGCTGAAGCTTACTGTTTGTTGAAGCACTCGATGGGGTTGACGAATGCTCAGCTGGCTGACATTTTTGCAGAATGGAATAAAGGAGACCTGAATAGTTATCTGATTGAAATAACATCTGATATCTTCCGTAAAAAAGATGATGAAGGCCATTATCTGGTGGATGTTATTCTGGATGAAGCGGTTAATAAAGGTACGGGTAAATGGACCAGTCAAAGTTCATTGGATTTGGGTATTCCACTCACATTGATTACAGAATCAGTCTTTGCTCGTTATCTGTCTGCATTGAAAAGTCAGCGTATTACCGCGGCCAGTATATTAACCGGACCTGAAGTGTTGGTGTTGAAGAATAATCAGTCTGAATTCATTGAGAAAATACGTCGTGCATTATATCTGGGAAAAATAGTCTCTTACGCTCAAGGGTTTCAACAGTTAAAGGCGGCCTCTGATGAGCATTCTTGGGATCTGCACTATGGTGAGATCGCGCGGATTTTTCGCGCCGGCTGTATTATCCGTGCTCAATTTTTACAGAAAATCACTGATGCCTATGCAGAAAAAGCTGATATCGATAATTTGCTGTTAGCGCCTTATTTCAGGCATATTGCGTCTGACTATCAACAGGCGCTACGTGATGTGGTGGCTTATGCTGTTCGGTCCGGTATCCCTGTCCCTACTTTCTGCGCTGCTATTGCTTATTATGACAGTTATCGTACTGCCCGATTACCCGCTAATCTGATTCAAGCGCAACGTGACTACTTTGGTGCTCATACTTATAAGCGGATTGATAGAGAAGGGATATTTCACACCGAATGGATAAAGTAACCTCTGTACATGGCTGTCGATCAGCGTGATCTTTAACCGGATCGGGTAGAAGTGCATTGCAAAACAGGCCTAAAAATTGCACAGTAGCTGGAAGCAATGAGGTTTTTATCAATAAACACTATGCACCAGGACGTCGCTTATCCTGGTTGCACCACGATAATAGTTATCTATCTGTTAGTTAAATAGGTTGTAAAGAATGGCTGAGATGGCGACGATGCCAATCATCACGACGAAACAGTTACTGATCCGCCCACTGTATTTGCGCATTGCAGGGACTTTATGGATGGCATACATGGGCATAAGGAATAATAACATCGCAATAATTGGGCCACCCAAGGTTTCGATCATGCCCAGAATGCTTGGATTGAGTGTGGCAATGATCCAGGTCGTGATGAGCATAAAGCCAGCAGTAATGCGATTTAGCTTGCACCTTTTAATGGTTTTACCCCGGCTACGCAGGGCTTTAATCAAGAGGCCGTTAAACCCTTCACGTGCACCAAGATAATGACCCAGGAAAGATTTAGTAATGGCGATAAAGGCAATAATAGGTGCAATATAGGCAATCAGCGGTGTCTTAAAATGATTGGCCAGATAAGAAAGAATCGAAATATTTTGTTGTTTTGCTGCCATTAAATCAGCGGGTGACAGGCTGAGTATGCAGCTGAACACGAAAAACATGACAGTTACAACCATCATTAGATGACTGTATAGCATGATACGGGAACATTTTCTTTCAGCTGCTGGGCCATATTCATTGCGTTTGGCGACGGCAAAGGCAGAGATAATCGGAGAGTGGTTAAAAGAGAACACCATAACAGGGATAACCAGCCATAATGTGATCAACATATTATTATCAATACTATTCGTACTGATTGAGATTTGTTGAAATATGGCACTATTCCAGTGCGGAATGAGATAAACGGCCAGCAGCATCAGGGTGGTAACAAAAGGAAATACCAGAATACTCATGGCCTTCACAATAGCCTGCTCACCAAAGCGAATGATACTGATCAAACCCGCGATTAATAATAATGACAGGACAACCCTTGGAGGGGGTGTCAGATGCATTTGATTGATAATAAAGCTATTGACAGTATTAGTGATGGCAACACTGTAAACCAGCAGAATGGGATAGATAGCAAAGAAGTATAACAAAGTAATAAGGTTACCCGCACTGACACCAAAATGCTCTTCTACGACCTCTGTGATATCCTTACCCGGGTTTTTAGCAGAAAGGACAAAGCGACATAAACCACGATGGGAGAAAAACGTCATGGGAAAGGCGATAATAGTTATAATAATCAACGGCAGTAAACCGCCAATACCTACATTCATGGGTAGAAAAAGAACGCCAGCGCCGATAGCTGTGCCGTAAAGGCCCAACATCCAGGTGGTGTCAGTTTTATACCAGGTACTGGGGGTGCTGGCCTGTACAGAAGTTATATTACCCGTTTGTGTTGTATCCATATAAAAACCTCCTAAATAAAAACAACCAATTCAACACTGCACACCCGTTCTATCAGTACATTAAGGCTTATCTTATATCGCATACTAGAAAAAGTTAAATAAATACCAATATATTAAGTTATACATACTCACGTAATATCTAAAATCAGGCAGCATGTACGTATTTTTACCATTATTACGGGATGTTGTAATATGACACTGAAATCTTATTAGGTATTCTCTTAAATAAATTGAACGTATGGAGTTATAAGCAATATTATTTAGCCTTAATTTCGTTGGCAGCAAGGTAACGGTTTAAAATAAAAACTACCGTGATCTTTATCTCAAATGAAGAATATAGCTTATTAAGCATAAATGTTGTTATTTTGTTATAAAAAAATATCAATGTATCTGATAAGTAAATATATTATGTGTTCGCGTTATTTAATTAATTATTTTTTACAAAAATATATAAAAATCTATTTCTTGAAATATTTCTTGAAATAAATCATAGCTATTCTGTATGAAATATTTTAATGCTCTTTACGCTGTATGAGTCATTTTATTTCTGTATCAAGTATTTTACTATATCATCCATTGCTGGCTAAAAATATTCGATGGTGTGTATTGTTTGTGGCTGTGTAAGTAATTCTATTTTTTCATACTAGTATCATTAATACATTTGTGTTATTACAAAATGCTCATTCTATTATTGATGATGCGTTGCTGAATTTTATACCATGATTGCTGACCTGTGACTGGAACCGGATTTCAGAGATACTTTAATAAGTCTCCGGCAAGATGCTATGGCGAGATAATCTATGCGTTATCTATTGTTAGATGGTTTTATGTGCATTCCAATTCTACACGTGGTTTTACTTGCACTTATTTCTCTGCAGGAAGTGTAAAAGATTTAATGACTGGCACGTTCGAATGCCAGCAGCTTGCGCTCAATCCTGCGCATCAGGAGTGTCAGTAATCCATTCACACACAGATAGATTATGCCTGCCGTGCCAAATACCAGAATGTCCCAAGTGCGGCCATAGATCAATTGGCTGTAACCCATCAGGTCCATTAAGGTGATGGTATAGGCCAGTGAGCTACTTTTAAAAACTAAAATCACTTCATTAGAATAGGATGAAAGTGCGCGTCTAAAAGCAAAGGGTAATAATATACGTAAAGATTGTATTCTGGACATGCCTAATGCTTGACAGGATTGCCATTGCGCAACAGGAATGGCCTGTATTGCGCCATAGAATAGTTGTGTGCTGTAAGCGGTGCTATTGAGTGCCAGTGCAATCATGGCGCACAACCAGGGTTGGGAAAGTAAGTGCCATAGCCATGAAGATTCCCGGATTGCCGCAAATTGTCCCGGCCCGTAGTAGATCAGAAAAAACTGTACCAGTAAGGGTGTGCCAGTAAATAGCGTGATGTAGCTTTTTATCAAAAGGCTGGCCAGCGGGGTTTTCATGGTTAGTATGATGGTAAACAGTAACGATAATACTAATGCAACAAACAGTGAGGCAAAGGTTAATGTCAGGCTGGTGTGTAGCCCTTTGAGTATTTCCGGCAGATGTTCCAGCATCAGGTAGTACTCCGTTCAAAGCGCGTAGTACGGCGTTCGATTCTTTTAATGATAAACTGGCTTAATAGCGTGATACCAAGGTAAATTCCTGCTGCAACCATATACCAGGTAAAAGGTTCCTGAGTTCTTGTGGCTATGTTTCCGGCTTGCCACATCAAATCATTAACGTTGATGAGTGCAACCAAAGCGGTATCCTTAAGTAAGACCAGCCACTGATTACTCAATCCCGGCAGGGCATGTCGCCACATTTGTGGCATAATCAGTCGGAAAAAAATGATTTTTTGACTTAAACCGAGAGCCTGGCCTGATTCCCACTGGCCTCTTGGGATAGCCTGTAATGCTCCACGTAATGTTTGTGAAGCATAAGCAGCATAAAGAGAAGCCAGCGCGACCACACCGCACAGGAATGGGCTGATTTCCACCGTGTTGCTATTTATTTTAATAGATAATTCAAATAAATATAGATTAATGCTCACTCCATCTATCAACATAATCAGTAACCAGGATGCACTGAAATAAATAAACAGTACGACCAAAATTTCCGGTAAGCCGCGTAATAGTGTGACTAATCCTGTTCCCAGCACGGCAAAAATTTTCCAGCGTGATGCTTCCCATAAAGAAAAGAATATTGCCAGTACCAATCCCAGTAACAAAGCGCACAGAGCAAGTCCAAGAGTTACACCAGCAGCGATGACTAATGATTGAATTTCATTCATGGTGATATCAATTTTTTATTGTACAAACCATTTTTGGTATAGGCTCTGATAAGTACCGTCCTGTTTTATTGCATCCAATGCGATATTTAGCCTGTTGAGTAATTCAGTATTGTTCTGGCGTACTCCAATACCCAGTCCAATACCAAAATAGTCGGGATCAGTGATTTCTTTGCCAATAGCAACCAGTGTCTGATTTTGCTTGATCCATGCATTGACCACGGCAGTATCACCAAATACTGCATCCAGTCGGCCATTTTTCAGATCCAGAATGGCATTCTGGTAACTGTCGTAAGGTACTGTTTGCATTTCGGGGTGTTTTTCCATCAGAAATCTCTGATGAGTGGTGCCATTTTGGATGCCGACAGATTTGCCATTCAGAGCGGAGATAGTGGTTAATTCATCCTTCCTGACGATAAATAGCGCTGAATTTTTGTAGTAAGGTTGGGTGAAAGCGACTTTTTTCTGGCGTTCTGGTGTAATGTCGACGCCACCGATAATGGCATCAGAACGACGTAATAGCGTCAAGCCTGGGATCAAGCTATCAAAAGATTGATGAACAAAAGCACAATCTGCTTTGAGCTGATGACAGAGCGCCCTGGCAAGATCAACATCAAAGCCCTGCATTTTGCTGTCAGCATCCATAAACACAAATGGAGGATAAGAGGCTTCAGTCGCAAAACGGATAGTTTCCGCACCCGATGCGGATAAATTGATACAGGCAAGTAAGGTCGCAATAAGGAATTTTTTCATCGTATTATTCCTGAAAAAGAGAGATTCAATGTGAAAGATAGCTGGCAAAAGCCTCAGTATGAGGTTGTACAAAGTGACTCGTATCTCCCTGTTCAATAATATGGCCATTTTCCATATAAATTACGTGACTGGCCGTTTTACGTGCGACTTCTACTTCATGAGTAACCAGTACCTGAGTGATGCCAGTTTCTGATAACTCACGAATGATACTGACAACTTGAGCCGTGATTTCTGGATCCAGGGCAGCAGTGGGTTCATCAAATAATAACACTTGGGGTTCCATCATTAAAGCACGCGCAATGGCAACACGTTGTTGCTGGCCGCCAGACAGATGCAGCGGATAACGATCAGTGAAATTGGTCAGGCGTAAACGTGATAAGAGTTTTTTTGCCCGCTCCATCGCAGATTCTTTTGATAAACCTAATACCTGGCAAGGGGCTTCAATCAGGTTTTGTACTACAGACAGGTGTGGCCAGAGATTATATTGCTGGAAAATCATGCCGACATTTTTACGCAGCTCACGGATGGTTTTCACGGAAGGGGTGCTATTAAAGTCAAACTGCTTACCTGCAATTAGCAATGTGCCTGAATAAGGCATTTCTAGAAGATTGAGTACACGCAGTAAAGTGCTCTTGCCAGCTCCGCTAGGCCCTAATAGCACTAGCGTTTCTCCAGAAACACAGTTCAGTGTGATATCAAACAACGCCCGATGTGCGCCATAGCAGCAGTTGATGCCATTAAGTTGAATACCCATTATTCCATATGATTTTGATGTAAAAAACACACTGGTTATGTTAACTTTGACAGCATAATTATGCAATCATTATGCGTTAAAATTTATTATTAAACAGCATAAAGTCATTTAGTTATATTTTAGCTTGGGTTCTGAGGGTTCATGACTCGTGGTTAACAAAATATTCATATTACTAAGCATTACTTAATAATATATTCATTTATGGTATTTGAAAGTGACTGAATGTAATACAAATTAAGGATAAATTGTGTATCGATGGTTATGGGGAATAGTGATACTGGTATTACAGGGATGTCAGATTTATTCTGATACACCATACACATTGGTTGACCAGAAAAATATTACACGGGTAACCAAGAGGAAATCCAAAGCAGTCAATCAACATATCCGTTTTCTGGTGCTCCATTATACGGCAGAGAATTTTGAAGATTCACTGGCATTATTGACGGGGGCTAATGTCAGTGCCCATTATCTTATCCCGGCAAAATCTATAATTGATACCATCAGTGGTAAACCTGTTATTTTTAAATTAGTTCCTGATAAATCAATTGCCTGGCATGCAGGTGTTAGCTTTTGGCGCGGATGGAACAACCTTAATGATACTTCAATTGGCATTGAGCAGGAAAATTTGGGGTTCAGCAAAATAGGCTCAGTAGTACAGTGGTACCCTTATTCCTCTGAGCAAATAAGCCTGGTTATAGCACTGGTGCAACAGATTGTGCAACGTTATCAGATTGCACCAGTTAATGTAGTTGGGCACAGTGATATCGCGCCATTACGTAAGAAAGATCCAGGACCATTATTCCCCTGGGCGGCACTGGCGGATGCCGGGATTGGTGCCTGGCCGGATCAGGGTACAGTAACGGCATTCCTTGCCGAGCGTGATAAAAAACAGGTTGTGGCCATGGCGCCTTTATTATCTAAACTGGCTCGTTACGGTTATAAGATTGCCCCACAGATGACGCTGGAGGAAAAAAGGCGAGTAGTAGCGGCATTTCAGATGCACTTTCGTCCGGCAGATATCAGCGGGGAGCCGGATGCAGAAACTGAAGCTATCATTGATGCACTATTGGTGAAGTATTTTAATTAGAATAACCTGATTTTAGGAGAACAGTGCCATTAAAACTGGGGCTAACATACTCAGTAAAAAGCCATGCACAATTGCGGCAGGTACGATTTCTGGCCCGCCACTACGTTGTAAGATAGGTAGAGTAAAATTCATTGATGTACCGCCACATAGACCAAGGGCTGAGGAACGGCTACGGCGGATTATCACTGGAATGAATATGATAGCACAGAGTTCCCGGGCCAGATCATTAAAAAAAGCAGCACTGCCAATCACGGGTCCATAAGCATCAGTGAGTAAAATACCTGATAACGAATACCAGCCATAGGCAGAAGCCATTGCCAAGCCCGTTTTCAATGGCAGGCAAAGTATCCATGCGCTTAATGCGCCACCGACTAAAGAGCTTAATGCAACCACTATTGCGATCAGGGTTCCATGGCGATTAAGCAGGACTTGGCGCAGTGTCATCCCATTATTACGCAACTGAATTCCCACCAGTACCAGTAAAAGAATAAGTGCAATTCCGCTGGCTTTGGATGCAAACTGCAACCATGCCCATTCACTCAGACCCAATAGAAAACCCGCTATTATTACAGCGCATAATTTTAAAGACTCCATAACCATATACAGTTGGGAAGGTGATACCTGTGGTTTACAGGTATTTTTCCATGGAAATTTGTATTCCAGTACCAGTAGTGCCAGCAGGTTAGAACAAAAAATGCAGATAAAAAATACAGTTGAATATTTTACAACGAGGAGCAGATTAGCGCTAAGGTTTTCCTGTAAGGCAAGATTAATGCCCATAAAAAATAAAATGGCATAGACCATTCGGCTCAAAAGCCGATTAACGCTTAATATGAACGTTTTACGGTTAAGTGGGATCAGATATCCAATAATTAACGGTAACAAAACGATAAATAATCCTGAGTACATCAGTAGTAGTGCCCTTATCGGCAGAAGCCTATTTATCGGAAAAAACCCGGTGAGGACAAAATATCATTCATTGATTATGGATACGATTTGTTGATTAACTAGTTTTTTGGTCAATGAAATATTGTGTCCTTATACTATTTACCGAACAAACTAACTAAAAATGGGGGCAGAGTAAAGCTGCGAAATACAGGTTAATGATCAGGACAGGATTGCCTGAGTTAACGCATTATTTTTGATAATACTTTTATTTTTTATATTGATATAAAGTACAAGAAAAACGGGTCTGCAACGGATCGTATGGGGAGTCATACTGTGCCAATTTCATTGATAAATTTACTGAATTTAACCTATTTTATCTTTTCATTATTATGCGATATTAACAGCATGGAGGATAGCCAGCGGGCAATTTTATCAGAGACTGACAGGGGCTAATTTTATGTCTTCATCAAAAAGTAATAACATGTCAGCTTCAGATAAATTTCCAGCTAACATGTTGATCGTCAACATGAGTACATTCATTGCTTGGGGTGTGATGGCGGCGTTGTTCATGCCAGGTGGTTGGGCACCTGACGGTACTCTGGGCAGGTTGGTTGATCCCATGATTATCTGGTTGTTGCCTCTGTTAGTAGGTTATAGTAGTGGCCGTCTGACGGGAGGTGAATCTGGTGGTATTGTGGGAGCCACCATTGCTATGGGGCTGATTGCGGGTACAAATATACCGATGTTTTCCGGTGCAATGATTGCGGGTCCGTTAAGTGGTAAGATAATCAGATATGTTGAATGCAGGTTTGATGGCAGGCCCTGTAACGGTTTTAACCGATCCGTTGATTATTTTTCAGTAGGTATTACAGGTATACTACTGGCTGTGTTGGCGTTCATGGCCATTGGCCCTTTGATTGAGCTGTTGTCACAACTGTGTGTGGCCTCCGTACAGATGATAATGCATCATCATCTGTTGCCCTTAATCGCTATTGTTATTGAGCCGGCAAAAGTATTGTTCCTTAATCCGGTAATACACCAGGATATTCTCTCACCGCTGGGTACACAACAGGCTGTGCAGACCGGCCGTTCTATTTTCTTTTTGGTTGAAAATCCCGGACCTGGTCTGGGAGTACTGATGGCCTGTATGCTGTCTGGTAAAGGCCATGTTAGACAATTTGCCGCCAGTGCGGCGGTCATCCATTTTTTTGGTGGTATCCCGGCAATCTATTTTCCTTATGTCCTGATCAAGCCACGTTTAATTCTGGCACTGATCTTGGGAGGAATAACAGGCATAGTGACGTTAATATTGTTGAAGGGAGGGTTGGTAGCACCGGCATCGCCGGATTCAATTCTGGCAATTTTAGCCAGGACACCAGCAGGCAGCTATTTTGCCAACCTGACAGCGGTGGTTGCGGCCTGTATTTTATCCTTCATATCGTCTGTTATTCTGCTCAATATCAGGATAAAAACAGATAACGGTGCTCAGGAAGTCACAACATTGCCAGGACAGGATATTCAAGCGCATTTTTCCGATGATGCAGCATCTCAGATGGGTGAACGTCATGATATAACGCAGGATGCTGAATACAATTCACTGGCTCAACAGGTGAGCATGATCTCAGAGGGTACGGGTGACGGGCTATTATCCGAATTTCAATTGCGGGCAGATACTATTTTTCTTAATCAGCAGGCTGATACGAAAGAGCAGGCTATTTTATTTGTTGGCAGGCAACTGGTGAACAAAGGTTATGTTGAGCAGGAATATGTTAATGCCATGCTGATACGGGAAAAAATGGCATCCGGTTGGCAGGGGAACTTTATTGCCCTATTACAGGGACCAGCAGATGCTCAGGACCGTATATTGCATACCGGAATGGTATTTTGTCAGTATCCACAAGGTGTATATTTTGGTAACGCTAATGAGCTTGCCTACGTGGTTATCGGCATTGCCGCCCGTGATGAATCTGTGCAGATCATTAACTATCTAACCCATGTACTGCATGAACCTTCCGTCATTGCGCGTTTAACGCATACCGAAAGCGTTCAGGAAGTTCTGGATATACTGGTAGAATTGACCTGATGATGTCCTGCGAGCCTGAAAAACCCCTTTAAGGCATGACCCGATAACGCTAAAGTAAAACAGCATGCTGTATGTGGCAAGGTCTGTTGGCCAGGTGACAAGAGGCATGGTAAATGAATTCAGCCAGGAGAGCAGGATGTTAAAGCATAAAATGAATATTGCTGATTATGATGCACAGTTATGGCAGGCTATGGAGCAGGAAGTGATGCGTCAGGAGCAGCATCTGGAGCTGATTGCGTCCGAGAATTATACCAGCCAACGTGTCATGCAGGCTCAGGGTTGTCAGCTTACCAATAAATATGCTGAAGGTTATCCGGGTAAACGTTATTACGGTGGTTGTGAGCATGTTGATGTGGTTGAACAACTGGCTATCGATCGTGCTAAGGCTCTGTTTGGGGCTGATTATGCCAATGTTCAGCCGCACTCGGGTTCTCAGGCAAATACGGCGGTCTATATGGCATTACTTAAGCCGGGTGACAAAGTTCTGGGTATGAATCTGACACATGGTGGACATCTGACGCATGGTTCTCCTGTCAATTTTTCCGGCAAGCTTTACAGCATCAGTGCCTATGGTATTGATAGCAACGGCCAGATAGATTATGACGCACTGGCACATCAGGCACAGACTCATCGACCTGCCATGATTATTGGAGGATTTTCAGCTTATTCCGGTATTGTTGATTGGGCTAGAATGCGCAAAATTGCTGATAGTATTGGTGCCTGGTTATTTGTTGATATGGCCCATGTTGCAGGCCTGGTGGCTGCAGGCGTATATTCCAATCCGTTACCGTATGCCCATGTTGTGACCACGACAACGCATAAAACGCTGGCAGGCCCGCGTGGTGGCATGATTTTGGCAAAAGGTGGGGACGAAGAATTGTACAAAAAACTGGATACAGCCGTGTTCCCTTGTGTACAGGGCGGTCCACTGATGCACGTTATCGCGGGTAAGGCAGTAGCACTGAAAGAAGCCATGGAACCAGAATTCAGAATTTATCAACAGCAGGTTATTGACAATGCCAGCGCGATGGTTGATGTGTTTTTATCACGGGGCTTTAACGTGGTATCTGGAAAAACACAGAATCATTTATTTCTGCTGAACTTGGTTGATAAAAACATGACAGGTAAGGAAGCTGACGCGGTGTTAGGTCGTGCCAATATCACGGTTAACAAAAACAGCATACCTGATGATCCTCGGGGTCCACTGGTGACTTCCGGTATTCGTATTGGTACGCCGGCAGTGACCCGTCGCGGTTTTCGGGAACAGGAATCCCGGGAGCTGGCGGGCTGGATAAGCGACATACTGGATGATATTCATGATGAAGCCACCGTTGAACGCATAAAATACAAAGTGTTGGACATTTGCGCACGTTTCCCCGTTTATTTAAAATAAATCCTTTTTAGTCAATTAATTACAATATAGCCCTGTCAGAAATCCTGGCAGGGTTTTTTGCTGTTGGTGACCAAAATCGTATTACAATCTATTTCTCGTTGATGCTGTTTTTTCATGCACAATTCAATAAAAAAAGCAGCAGGGCTCTGCCAGGAATGGTCATTATATGACAGCCGTAATGCACGTTTTATGCCAGTATGAAAATGACTTTTATCACTATGAAACGAGGAAAAACAAATGATAGCGAGAACAATGTCTTTACCAAACATGAGGAGTCCTGTGATGGCCAGCCGGCTGGCGGAACCAGCTCAGGGAAATTCCAAGCCTGGAATGGTGTCAGGAATTAAAGAAGTAAAGAACACGACAGACAAGGCACAAATTGACCAATCGTCAGGCAAGAGTTTAATGAAGTTTGGGCTTGGGTCTGGGCTTGTAGGGATCGGTGTTTTGGTTACCGCTATAGTATGCATATCTGCTGCACCGTTTTTTCCTTTTGTCTTGATAGCTGCGGCTTCGGTTGCGGCTGGGGGTGCCGGGCTTTTTTTAACTGGTGCGATGCTCTCACTTGGAGCTCATAACTCTGATGATCAGGCCGATACGTTAGAGAAAAAGGTTGATACGCAGAAATCTTTACTTACTCAGACAAGTGCTCAAATACAAAGTCCGCAGGGACTAAAAAACCAGCAACACCCCGACCAGTTTAAAAAAACTGGCGACTCGTCTGATCATGGTGTATCTGATGTACTTGATGGAATTGAATGTTGTTTTAGCTTCTTTGCTTGTTTTTCTGACTAACATGATAGCGTGCTCCGTAAAATACCACTGGCCGTTCAGTTTTTCAGGCGGTCACTCAGGGCAGGGCGTATCACCGACAGGATATCTTTTACTATCCGTGGGGTGCCTGCAACAATGTTTCCGGAATGGTAATGATTGCAGCCTCCGGTGAAATCCGTCACGATACCACCCGATTCACGCACCAGCAGCTCACCGCCGGCAAAATCCCAAGGTTTAAGGCCAATTTCGAAGAAACCATCAACACGGCCGGCTGCCACCCAAGCCAAATCCAGAGCCGCTGAACCCGTGCGGCGAAAATCGGCACAGTGCATAAAAAGCTTGCCCAATACATCGAGATAATCGGGTGCATGCTGTTTATTTTTGAAGGGAAAACCCGTGGCCAGAATGGTACCGGTAAGGTCTCTGGGCTGAGTGCCGCGCAGCCGGTAGCCATTAAGCTGTGCGCCCTGCCCGCGTACCGCGGTGAATAACTCATTACGCATGGGATCATAGACTGCAGCCACTTCCGTGCGTCCTTTCACCTGTGCGGCAATAGACACAGAAAAATGCGGAAGACGTTTGATAAAATTAGCAGTGCCATCCAGGGGATCGATGATCCATTGAACATCGTTATCATCCCCGGATAATTCGCCACATTCTTCACTGATGATGCCGTGCCGGGGGTAAAATTTTCGAATAGCATCGATGATCAGACGTTCCGCATCACGATCAACATGGGTCACAAAATCATCATTACCTTTCTGAAGCACCTCGATGGTATCGGGGGTTTCATAATGTCTGGCAATGAACTTGCCGGCCTTACGTGCGGCGACGGTGGCGACCGTGAGCATTGGATGCATGGGTATTTTCCAGGTTCAGATATCATCATGGGACAAAGCGGTGCGCAGTATAACAGGAGATCTTAAATGCGCCTATGGCTGTGTTAAGATGCTGCAATGATTCGCCATAACGTGCAGAAGTGAGTATGTTACAAAATATTCGCATTATTCTTGTTGCAACGTCCCACAGTGGTAATATTGGCTCCAGTGCCCGAGCCATGAAAACCATGGGACTCACGAATTTATATCTGGTGGCACCCCAGTCAGCACTGGATTCCCAGGCGATTGCGTTGGCAGCGGGTGCCAGTGATGTCATTGGCCATGCCACTGTGGTTAATACACTGGATGACGCTTTGATGGGATGCAGTTTAGTCATCGGAACCAGCGCCCGTTCGCGCACATTGTCCTGGCCGGTGCTCGAACCACGTCCCTGCGCTGTGCTGACTGTGCGTGAGGCTGAACATGCTCCGGTAGCGTTAGTGTTTGGTAGTGAAAGAATGGGGTTGACCAATGATGAATTACAAAAATGCCATTATCATGTGGTAATCCCGGCTAATCCTGACTACAGCTCGCTGAATCTGGCCATGGCAGTACAAATTCTGGCGTATGAAATACGTTGTGCCTTTCTTGCAAAACAACAGATACCCGCCATAGAACAGCAAAAAAGCGTCTCTTATCCGTTAGCCGATGATATGGAGCGTTTTTATCAACATCTGGAACAGGTATTATGTGATATCGGATTCCTCCGTCAGGGACGTCAGGGGCAAATAATGCGCAAATTGCGGCGTTTGTTCACCCGCGTACGTCTACAATGTAATGAGCTTAGTATTCTGCGTGGCATACTGGACTCTGTTGAAAAACAGAAATCGAAAAACAGCACATGATCGAAAAGTTAAACCTCATATTATCAGGTGCAGCAAAGGGTTAGAGCAGAATTGTTTTTAGTTTTCTAGATACCCGTAACGATTGAGATAGCCTTATTTACAGATAGGAATCCAAATGACAGCAGCTAAAGTAGTGGTAATTCTGGGAGTCGGACTTGGCTTGGGAGAAGCTTTAGCACATCGTTTTGCCAGAGAAGGTTTTTCTATTGTCCTGATGGCAAGAACGCTTGATAAAATCACGTTAATTGAGAAAACGATTAACGACCAGGGTGGTAATGCATTGTCCATTGCGGTGAATGCTACTGATCCAGAATCGGTAGCACAGGCCTTTGAAAAAACGAAATTAATGTCAGGGAACCCTGAAGTTTTGATTTATAACGCGGGCATTTTTCTAACAGGCGGTATTTTGGAAATCAATGCTCAACAATTTGAAGAAGGTTGGAAAATTAACTGCTTCGGCGCTTTCCTGGCAGCACAACAGGTTTTACCCGGGATGATTGAGCAAGGGCGGGGTACCCTTCTGTTATCAGGAGCAACAGCCAGTCTGAAAGGTGGGGCACGTTTTTCTGGCCTGGCCGTAGGGAAATTTGGTTTGCGTGCTCTGGGGCAGAGTTTAGCACGAGAGTTTGGCCCCCTTGGTATTCATGTCGCTCATGTCATTATTGATGGGCAAATGGATTCCGAGAAGATCCGCTTATTCTCTCCTGATCGCAAGACGCACACGTTATTGTCTCTGGAAGCCGTCGCTGATACTTACTGGTATCTCTATAAACAAGATACCCGCGCGTGGACACAGGAGATTGATTTACGTCCATCCGTTGAAAAATTTTAAGTACACATTACAGCATCATATGATTCTTACACGTGTACCAAGGGATATACCCATTTTCCTTGCTCTTTCTGCAGGTTTGAGTGTGGCGGCACACGGCTTTGTAGAATATTTAATGACAGAAAGATTAAGTTCAACCGCAGGACTAATATTTTTATTCATCCTGCCCATGTACGCTTTACTCGCGTCTGTGATTGCTTTTTATCTTGGTCTGGCCATTCGTTTCATATGGCGGCGGCATGCATTGGTACAACCAGAGAACAGACAACCAAAGTGGTGGATACTGCCCGGTTTATTGATTATCGCAGGTGCCTCTTTCGCAGGACTGATATTTTTAATCCTGCCCATATACTCTTTAGTTGCGTCTGTGATTGCTTTTTATCTTAGTCTGGCCATTCGTTTCGTATGGCTTATATGGCGGCGGCATGCATTGGTACAACCAGAGAACAGACAACTAAAGTGGTGGATACTGCCCGGTTTATTGGTATTGATTGTGGCAGGTGCTTCTTTATTTGGCGCACTTGAGGCGGTCAGGACTGAAAATGCGGCTCGCCCTGCTGTGCTCATCGATGCGGGAAAACTACAGCGTATTTTCGTATCAAATAACGCCGCTGTTCCCGTGCGAAAAGGGAAACTACTTTTCCGCTACGGCAAGGCTCCTGAACCGATCACCTGGGGCTTGAATACGTCAGAATTTATCATTAGCGATAATCAAATTCAGATTCGTGATCAGACCAACTCCCAGCAGGTGACTTTCTCTACCACTGCGTTGGATTACATCAACGAGGTCCATGCGGTTCCAGTGTGGTTCGCAGAATATTCCCAACCTCTCTTGGCAGTAGTGGTTGCCGGGCGAGCAACGGGTCGCCGGGCCATCATTGTGGTTGTATCGCCAGACTACGATGTTCTTCTGGAAGAACGCATTCAGCGCTTTTGGAAAATCAATTCCAACACAATAGTTGATGTTCAAAAGGATCCATCGGGAAAGGGGGAAGCGATTGCTATAGGATCAGATTGTGAAAAATCACTGATCATATGGCCGGCAACACAGTATTAAGTTTGATCTGTCACTCCTCATTTCTCTTTATACGAGTTTCGCACTGAACTAACCAGGCTGAGCCAATTTCAGCTGAGTGCAAAACTCAGGTTTATCGTACTTGTTAAGAGCGAGGATTGTAAGCAAGATCAAACTTTTTATAGGAATGAGTCGATACCATCCGCGGAATATGAAATTCCGGTTCACAGGCAGCATGAATAAGCATATCAACTGTTGCAGGGTTAGAAATATTATCCTTAACATAGGCCTTAAATTTTTCATCCGTACAGTGTGTTATAGGTCCAAGGCGGCGTTTTGTTCCATCAGGTATTTTTTCTTCACTGTCCGGATTTCTGAGAAACAGGACCGCCATCAATGCCATGGCAGGCTTCATTTGTTGGGCAGAAAAAAGGGGGCGATACTCATCGAACTTTTGCCCGGTTTCCGGATTTTTTACTTCAAACAATACAGATTTTCTGTTCTCCATTTGTTTACATAATTCAGGAAATCGAGATTTGATTGCATAAGGATCAGAACCGTGAAGATCTGAATAAAACTTTGCTGCGCCAACTGTCTGGTCCGTGAAGGTAAAGTATCCACGCTGGATAGGTGAATGATTTTCTTCCAGCATATAAGCCTGATTTCCATAATAAGCACCGCTAAATCTATTTCTTACAACATCTTTATCAAAAAAATAATAATGTCCATTGTCTTTAATATAATGTTGGTTACCGGATACAAAATTATTGTCATGTAAGATTTCAAGAGCAAAAAATACAAAATCATCATTCCTGATGTATTTTTTGGTAAAACCATTAGTAAACTCTCGATCAAATTTTATTTTATTATCATGTAACTTCCAGTTAGACAGGTTATGTAAATAGCCTTTTTCTTCCAGATTGTTGCGTGTCTGGTGCTTAAAACGCCATGGTGTGTCTATAACAGCTTTATAAATCTTACGTTCATCATCGCTCATTTTACCTACAGCCTGTTGAAGCACCTGGATATTTTTTTGGGATACCACCTTTAAGTGCCTGTGAGTTTCTGCCGCTGTGGCATCAGGTGAAATATTTTCCCCTGCTACTGGTAGGTAGGATACCATCAGAGAAAATAGCCTTATTTATGGGATCACAATTCTGTATTTCAGGTTGATTATTGCTATTTGTAATACAGGTAATAGTATTAATTGTTTCAGAGGATTGAGGATTTTCCTGAGACTCAGTTAATACTTTTATCGTGTTATTGCGATCAGTTGAGTTTATATATGCCATTAGCGCTACCTCATACAATCTTTTTATTAACTTAATATTATTATAATAGATTAATACCAAATAATTATTATAAAAGGTTCACCATGCCCATTACATGAATTAGTGTCTGAAAACCTTTTCAGTCTATACATGGTTACCTGACGCCTTTTCATCTTCTCTCTGTTGGAGGCACTACGGAAGAAAACACGGCATAAGCTTTGTCTCTTGTATCCCACAGAGAAATAGTTGACTAAAAAACTCAGGAATGACAGACTTTACACTTCTATCCTCACATCATTGGTAATTTTTTATGAGACTGACATCTAAAGGCCGTTATGCAGTAACTGCCATGCTGGATGTAGCATTACATTCTCATAACGGGCCCGTTCCTCTGGCAGATATTTCTGAACGCCAGGGCATCTCGTTATCCTATCTGGAGCAGCTCTTTTCACGCTTACGTAAAAGTGGCTTGGTAGCGAGTATGCGTGGCCCGGGCGGAGGGTATTTACTGGGTCAGGATCCTGAAAAAATTGTAGTCGGTGCAGTGATTACTGCCGTGGATGAATCCATGGATGCCACCCGTTGTCAGGGTAAGGAAATATGTCAAGGAGGCGATCGTTGCCTGACTCACACGTTATGGCGTGATCTCAGCGAGCGTATCAGCAATTTCCTGAATAATATTACTTTGGCAGAATTGGTGAATAATCAGGATATACTGGATGTTGCAGACCGTCAGGATAATAATAAACGCCGTGCAGTCAATGGCCGCGGGTCGGGGACGATTAACGTCACTCTGCAGGTACAGTAAAGGATCTGTGATAAAAACAGGCGCAATGAAGTACGGAGCATAGCAGGACCATGAAGTTACCTATTTACTTAGACTATTCAGCAACAACACCAGTTGATCCGCGGGTGGCTGAGAAAATGATGCAATATTTGACCGTGGACGGTATTTTTGGTAATCCGGCTTCCCGTTCACATCGTTTTGGTTGGCAAGCTGAAGAAGCGGTGGACATTGCGCGTAATGAGATAGCCGCTCTTGTTGGTGCAGATCCCCGTGAAATTGTGTTTACTTCGGGCGCAACAGAGTCCAATAATCTGGCCCTGAAAGGGGCTGCCAGCTTTTATCAAAAAAAAGGTAAGCACATCATTACCTGTAAAACAGAACATAAATCTGTACTGGATACCTGCCGTCAACTGGAGCGTGAAGGTTTTGAGGTCACGTATTTGTCCCCCGGACGTAATGGTATTCTTGATCTCAAACAGCTTGAGACAGTAATGCGTCCCGAGACAGTTCTGGTATCTGTTATGCATGTTAATAATGAAATCGGTGTCGTGCAGGATATTAGGGCCATAGGTGAACTATGCCGTAATCAGGGTGTGATTTTTCACGTTGATGCAACGCAAAGCATTGGCAAAATACCTGTTGATTTGAGTCAACTCAAAGTTGATCTGATGTCTTTTTCAGCACATAAAATTTATGGCCCAATGGGTGTAGGTGCTTTATTTGTACGCCGTAAACCACGTATTCGTATCGAAGCACAGCAGCATGGGGGTGGCCATGAGCGAGGTATGCGTTCCGGTACGTTGCCTGTACATCAAATCGTGGGCATGGGAGAAGCTTACCGTATTGCAAAGCAGGAGTTGGAAACAGAATCCAGACGGCTGTGTGCCCTGCGTTTGCGTTTGTGGAACGGTATCAAAGATATTGAAGAAGTGTACCTGAACGGTGACTTGCAACAGGGGGCGCCTAACATTCTTAATGTCAGTTTCAGCTATGTTGAAGGTGAATCTTTAATCATGGCGTTGAAAGATTTAGCCGTCTCCTCAGGTTCAGCCTGTACGTCAGCCAGCCTGGAGCCTTCCTATGTATTACGGGCACTGGGAATGAATGATGAACTGGCACATAGTTCTATCCGTTTTTCTCTGGGACGTTTTACCACAGAAGAAGAAATAGACTACGCCATTGCACTGATTCATCAGTCCATCGGCCGTTTGCGCGAACTCTCTCCACTGTGGGATATGTTTAAACAGGGTGTGGATATTAACAGTATCGAATGGTCACATCATTAAGTTAGCCTTGTAAATTCAGGAGCCAGGTATGGGTAGTTACAGCGAAAAAGTCATTGACCATTATGAAAATCCACGCAATGTGGGGTCCCTTGATGCAGATGATCCTAATGTCGGTAGCGGTATGGTGGGTGCGCCAGCTTGCGGTGATGTGATGAAACTGCAGATTAAAGTCAATAGCGCAGGCATCATTGAAGATGCACGTTTCAAGACTTATGGGTGTGGATCTGCCATTGCGTCCAGCTCGCTGGCTACAGAATGGATGAAAGGCAAGTCACTTGATCAGGCAGAGGCGATTAAAAATACGCAAATTGTTGAGGAACTGGAATTACCACCTGTTAAAATTCATTGTTCTATTCTGGCCGAAGATGCCATTAAGGCGGCGATTGCGGATTACCGTAGCAAGCGCAGTAAACATGACGCCAGATAAGGTTATTGTATGTCGATATCCATCAGTGAACGTGCGGCACAGCGGGTGAGTACTTTTCTTCAGCAGCGGGGAAAAGGTGTGGGATTGCGCTTGGGTGTGAAAACTTCTGGGTGCTCAGGCATGGCGTATGTGCTCGAATTTGTCGATGAAATCAATGACGATGATATTGTTTTTGAAGACAAAGGAGTAAAAGTTATCATCGACGGTAAAAGTATGGTTTATCTTGACGGTACTGAACTGGATTTTGTCAGGGAAGGGTTAAATGAAGGTTTTAAATTTAATAATCCCAATGTTTCCAGTGCATGTGGTTGTGGTGAAAGTTTTACTGTTTGACCCATCTGTTATTTTTTTGTCATAGCGTTATCCTGTTCAAAGTTAGCGTATGGATTATTTTACTTTATTCGGTCTACCGGTTGATTATTCCCTGGATGCCAGCCTGCTTACTCATCGCTGGCAGGCATTACAACAACAATTTCATCCCGATCGTTATGTTCTGCAGCCTGAACGCCAACGCCTGATGGCCTTACAACAGGCAGCGACCATCAATGATGCCTATCAGACACTGAAACATCCTTTGAAACGTGCGCAATATCTGCTTTTCTTGCAGGGTATTGATATAGATAATGAACAGCAGAGTATGCGTGATACGGTCTTTCTCATGGAACAACTGGCATTGCGTGAAGAACTGGATGCCATTGCACAGGCACAGACACCTGATACAAAAAAGGCCCTGACGAATTTTACTGCCAGGGTGGCCAAAATGATGCAGGAATACAGCATACACATGTCGCAACACTTCAGTTGTCAAAATTGGTTACAGATGGCAGATACTTTGCGCAAACTGCATTTTTTTGACAGACTTCGCCAGCAGATTGAAGAGCTGGAAGAGCAATGGTCTGATGATGTTGTCTGAACACACTAAAGGCCAGGTACAACATATCTTCGTGATAAGACATAAATTGATTAATGGAATCTTCACATGGCCTTATTACAAATTAGTGAGCCGGGTTTAACGGCCGGGCTGCATCAAAAAAAACGTCGGGTGGCAGGCATTGATTTGGGCACCACGCATTCCCTTATTGCACTGACGCAAGCAGGGGTCGTGGACGTTCTTGCTGATCATCAGGGCCGGTGTCTGTTACCTTCAGTGGTTCATTACAGTCCGCACGCTGTTGATGTTGGTTGGGGTGCTTGTCTGAAGGCATCCAGGGATCCCGTCAATACCATTAGTTCCGTCAAACGCCTGATGGGTCGTTCGCTGGCAGACATTAAGCAACGTTATCCTGATTTACCTTATCAATTTCAGGGCAATGAAAATAGTTTGCCCGTTATTCAGACGGTGGGGGGATTGGTTAATCCGGTACAGGTTTCGGCAGAGATTCTCAAAACGCTTTCAGCCCGTGCTGCTTTGGTACTAAATGCAGCATTGGATGCTGTCGTGATTACCGTTCCCGCTTATTTTGATGATGCCCAGCGCCAGGGGACAAAAGACGCGGCAAATCTTGCGGGTTTGCAGGTGTTACGTTTGTTAAATGAACCCACTGCAGCGGCCATTGCATATGGTCTGGATTCTGCTCAGGAAGGCGTGATCGCGATTTACGACCTGGGTGGCGGTACTTTTGACATTTCTGTATTGCGCCTCAAGCAGGGGGTGTTCGAAGTACTGGCAACGGGTGGTGATTCGGCACTGGGCGGTGATGATTTTGATTTTCTGCTGGCTGCCTGGCTACGTGAACGTGCCGGGATTACTGATTGTTGTGATCCTGTTATCCAGCGTCAGTTACTTGATGTTGCTATTAGCAGCAAAATCGCTCTCAGTGAGGTTGATGTGATTCCGGTGGTCATCGCCGATTGGTGCGGTGAGGTGACTCGTCAGCAGTTTGAAGAATTAATCAGGCCATTGATTCAGCGTACCTTATTAACCTGTCGTCGTACGTTAAAAGATGCAGGTATCCGTACTGATGAGGTGCTGGAAGTGGTAATGGTGGGGGGCTCTACCCGTATACCACTGGTACGTGAACATGTGCGTAAATTTTTTGGACGCAACCCATTGACTTCCATTGATCCTGACCAGGTCGTTGCCATTGGTGCTGCCATTCAGGCCGATATTCTGGCAGGCAACAGGCCAGGCAGCGACATATTGTTGCTGGATGTGACGCCACTCTCATTAGGGATAGAAACAATGGGTGGGCTGGTTGAAAAAGTGATACCACGCAATACAACCCTTCCTGTAGCCAGGGCCCAGGAGTTCACGACGGCTAAAGCAGGCCAGAATGCGATGACAATTCATGTGCTGCAGGGTGAACGCGAGTTAGTGGCAGACTGTCGCTCGTTGGCACGTTTTACATTGCGTGGTATTCCTCCATTGCCGGCCGGTGCTGCCCATATTCGTGTTACTTTTCAACTTGATGCTGATGGTTTGCTCAGTGTGACTGCCATGGAAAAATCCACTGCAGTTGCTACTTCCATTCAGGTTAAGCCTTCTTATGGTCTTTCAGAGCAGGAAATTGCCAGGATGCTCAAGGATTCAATGGCCAATGCGCAAGATGATATGCATGTGCGTACGCTGACGGAACAAAAAGTTGATGCAGTACGGATGTTGGAAGGCTTAGCACAGGCACAGGCCGAGGATGGTGCATTGTTAAGTCAGCAGGAAACGAGTGAAATTAGTCTGGCTGTTGAGGCATTACGGCACAAAATGCAGGGTTGTGATGCGACAGCGATTAAAATTGCGATAAAAGCACTGGATGAAAAAACGAAAGATTTTGCTGCACGCAGAATGGATGCCGCTGTTCGCCGTGCATTGACTGGCCATTTTGTGGATAAGGTTTAATATGCCCAGGATTATATTTTTGCCTCATAAAGATCTGTGCCCCCAGGGCTTACAACTGGAGGTACAGCAGGGAGAAACCATACTGGATGCTGCTTTACGCCACGGTATTGATATCGAGCATGCCTGTGAAAAATCCTGTGCCTGCACGACCTGCCATTGTGTAATACGTCAAGGTTTTAACTCGCTGAATCCCTGCACTGAAACTGAAGAAGATATGCTGGATAAAGCGTGGGGATTGGAGCCAGAGAGCCGGCTAAGCTGTCAGGCCAGAGTGATGGATGAAGATTTGATCGTTGAGATCCCGCTTTATACCATTAATCATGCACGTGAACACTGATTTTTCCGGAGGTTATATGGGTTTAACATGGCATGACAGCCGTGATATTGCTGAGGCGTTGTTTGATAAGTTCCCGGATATTGATCCTAAAACAGTACGCTTTACTGACATGCATCAGTGGATCTGTGAGCTGGCAGAATTTGAGGATGATCCACAAAAATCCAGTGAAAAAATACTGGAGGCCATTTTACTGGCTTGGCTTGATGAAATGGAATAGTAAAAACAGTGAATCCTGCAAACTAAAATAAATTAAAGACCAGGAGCGGTTATGACGACAAAGATAATGCCCCTTTTTCTGTCCTGTCAGCCGGCAGATGCACGCTGGGGCGATAAGGCACTATTGAGCACCAGTGATCAGGGAATGATCATTCATCTACCCGTTAGAGAATCCCTCAATGTCATCCAGCGCGCGGCACGTCAGGTAGACGGTCTGGGTATCAAAACAGTACGGTTAGCGGGACATGAATGGGGGCTGGAGGAGAGCTGGGCATTCTGGCAGGGTTTTCGTGGCCCGAAAGGGGAACAGATTATTCAGTGGGCGCCATTACTTGACCACCCGTTACGGGAACTCAACCATCGTCTAAAAATCATTGGCTGGGTGCGTGATACCATTAATTTACCTGCACAAGATTTAGGGCCTGAACAGTTAGCCAACAGTGCCGTGGATCTGATCCTTGATGTGGGTGGCAAGGGGGTTAGCTATCAAATTATCAAAGGTGACGATCTGCGTTTACAAAATTATACTGGCATTTATCAGGTAGGCCGTGGTTCAGAACGCCCACCGGTGCTGCTGGTACTGGATTATAATCCGCTAAGCGATATTCATGCACCGGTACTGGCCTGCCTGGTAGGAAAAGGGATTACTTTTGATTCTGGTGGTTATAGCCTGAAACAAAGCACTTTTATGGAATCTATGAAATCCGACATGGGTGGTGCTGCGACGGTAACTGGCGCCTTGGCACTGGCTATTACCCGTGGTTTGCAGCAGCGCGTCAAACTTTATCTGTGCTGTGCCGATAATATGGTTAGTGGAAATGCATTTAAATTGGGTGACATCATTCGATATCGCAATGGTAAAACCGTTGAAGTGACGAATACCGATGCTGAGGGGCGTCTGGTACTGGCGGATGGCCTGATTGACGCAAGTGAGCAACAAGCCACACTGATTATTGATGCTGCTACATTAACGGGCTCGGCAAAAATTGCATTGGGTAATGATTACCACGCATTGTTCAGTTTTGATCATTTGCTTGCACAGGAGTTACTGGCTAGTGCTGAAAGTGAGCATGAACAATTCTGGCGTTTGCCACTGGCAGAATTCCATCGTACTCAGTTATCTTCTGCGTTTGCTGAGCTTAACAATGTAGCAGGTACAGCCCATACAGCAGGAGCCAGCACGGCTGCTGCATTTCTTTCTTATTTTGTGAAATCTTACCAACAAGGATGGTTGCATATTGACTGCAGCGCAACTTACCGTAAAAACGCCGTGGAACAATGGGCAGCAGGTGCGACTGGAACCGGTGTGCGTACGCTGGCAAATTTATTACTCAAAACCCGATGACAGCATCTGCTTAGATGTAAAGCGGTTTTACACGGGTAATACACTTTAGTTTTGCACTGCACTAGCCGGGATAAGCCAGCAGTAATCGAATGTGTTCAGTAAGTGTATGTTTTCGTACTACCGGCTTTCAAACATTATCATGTTATTTTTTTTTATTTTTTTGTTTGCATAGACTGGATAATACTTCGTCCACATTATTAGCAGTACCTATTGAATTTATTACACAATTTTTGCAAGCATCATATGTTGATTCATTACCACAAAAAGACGAAGTTTCATAACTTGCAGCGCCTCCAGCTAATCCACCTGACAATTCACCTGATGCAGCTGATGACATAACAAACGCAATGACTACTGACGATTTAATTACACCATTCATAAGAATAATCCTCATGATCCACTTTGACACCACGTTCGGCCAGCATTTCCTGAAACTACCGGTAGCTTGCCATATTTGCAGTACCAGCGAACGTAGCCTGCCTGCAGCTTTGTCGCTTGCACACTTATTGATCTTATTTATTCAGCGTACGTTATGCAGAAAGCTTGGTATCTAACTTATATTAGGGGTTGCATAAATTAGAAGTAGCCTGAAGATAGCGAAATTCGTTTATTATTTTTACAACGGTAGCGAAATCGGATAGCTAACGAATTGCCTGATTTTTTTTCAACTGATTATCACCAACCAGGTGATTCAATATAGTTGAATTTAATTCAGGGATGTATTTGATTCCCGCTTAAGGCAGATTTTTTTGTCCAAATCGGTTTTGATGATGGAGAATAAGTCAATGACACAAACACAACTGGATGCGACTAATCCGCATCAACACGTGGAGGAGGTAACAAAGCTCACCCTGGCATTGCTCACCTGTAAACGAGAAGATGTGGCAAGAGCGTGTGGAATATTCACCAAAGAAGATCTCATCAGCATCAAGCTGTATATCAAGCATGGTTTATCACTGCCTTTCACGCAGGCAGAAGTTGAAAGTCATATTGGATATAAAAGAACCCATATTGCCGGCCTTATGCCAGCAGATATCTGGGCACTGTTTAAACAAATCAGACTTCATTCGCTCAGTTGGGATCACATTGAAAGCAATATAAAGTTACAGAATAAGCATCTGGAAATAACTGCTCAAAGTATGATCAGTACGGGTACCGAGATCATCAATATCATCGGTCATATGCCTGTCATGGAAAAAATTAAAACGGAAGTGGGCACAATGCCACAGGAAAAATTGGCTGAAATTCATTATGGTGAAGACGATCATGCGATAGCCGGTGAACTGATAAATTTTCTGGATGCCATGAAAGTGGATATTGCTGACGCGCAGGCCCGGACTGCCAGAATTAAAACTGATATTACCGATTTTAAAATCCAGTTAATTGGTGGTGAGCTGTCAAATAATACCGTTGCCAATGGTCTGGAACCGCAGGTTAAGTCCAAAGATAATCTGATGCAACACAATAATTTAAAAAATGTCCTGAAAGATTTATTGGAGGAGATACATGAAAAAAACGGACGCATTGAACAACTAAAAAAAGATTATACCGAATATGTTAAAAAGTCGTTTATCGGACTGGCGGGTGGCGTCATTGGTCTGGCGATCACCGGTGGTATTTTTGGTGATAAGGCAGAAAAGATCCGTAAAGAGAAAAATCGATTAATTGAAGAAGTCGGTAAACTGGAAGATCGAGTCAAAAATAAAAAAGAATTACAAAGGACTTTTGAAGGGTTGTCTCGTAATTTCAGGAACATTGGTATGCGTATGGTAGATGCAGAAATTGCCATAAGCCATCTGGATTTGATGTGGCAATCCATGCTGGCTGAGATCAGTGAATCCCGGAAGCAATTCGGCAACATCAACAATGCCCTCAAACTGACTTCGTTTGTCACACACTTTCAAAAAGTGATTAACCCCTGGAGTAGCGTAGACAGCTCAGCAAAATATCTGTCTGATATGTTTGATGATGCATTGAAGGAATATCAAAAACAGTACGGGGAACCCCAGGAAATAGCAGAGCTTATTTATATGCCCGTTGTCGCTTTTCCAGCCAGCGGCACGAGTTATCCTGAAATAAATATTAAAAATTTCAAACAGTCGATAAAAAACATATTCCGGCTGGTGGAATTCCAGAATCAGGGGATTGATGCCATTAAGGAAAAGGCCACGCGTGTTAAATTGTATGCACGTGAACTGGATGAAAGGATACAAAGTGCCATACCAAACTTGCTCAGTTATTTAAACAATATGCAGATACAGGGGTATTGTGACAGTATTACCGAAATAGATACAGCCCATGCTGATCCCAACTTCAGGAAGGAAGATGAAGCGGCTTTACTGGAGGCTCGTGTCGAAATTCTCATGAACCTGAATGGCGAGCTGGCGAGGATCGAAAGACTGTTCTGCGAAAATAATCATGCTCTGGGAAGAAAAATCGCTGATCTGCGTCATGTCATGATTGCCGGGCGTGTAGAGGACTCCCTGATAGGCGAGCAAAAACGCCAGAAGGAATTATCTGCAGATATTGCCCAAAAAATACAAAATAAGCTGAGCCTGAAAGAGGAACGTACCAAGATCGTAGAAAGCCAGGATCTGGTACGTCAGTACAATTTGGCAGATCTCTTTAAGGATTACCTACCCAGTGGTAGTGATATTGACAGTCTGGATTTGACGTTAACGGGAAAGGAAGCCATTAAGCAAGGCATTAAGCAGGGTATTGCCATTCTTAAGAAAACACTGGGAACCGTTTCTGAAGGATTGAAATACAGTGATCTCGCCAAAGTACGTAAAAAACTGGACGGCCAGATTGAGCATATTGACGGGGAAATTACTGCGCTGAAAGCTAATCTGGAACAGGTTGAACAATTCATTAAAAATATTAACGCTGTCCTGCAAATTGATGTAGAACGTGAATTTGTACTGATTGAAGCGGAAAAACTTCATCAGGCTTGGCAGATGTTTACGAGGGAGCTGACCCGGTTGCAAAATACGGACACCAATGCACTGAATCTGAATCAGCTTCTGCAAGGGCAAAAAACGTTTTTGGAAGATCTCACCAAGCAGTACAGCGCTTAGCGGTATTCACTCAGGCCTGAAGGTAGCCAATAAGAGTGTCGAAATCAGACACTCGTTTTGTTTTTCTCGTTAGAGAATATATCCAATAATCTACTGATTATATTAATAAAAAATGTGATTCATGTAAAAAATACTAAGCCAAAGTCATTTTTTTATGGTGTATTTATAATAACGTCGTAGCCAGGCGTCACGTGCGCGCATATAATCGACTCCACTTAAAAGGATGCGTCTTTTTAAATTCAAATATCCCCAGTCAGTCCAGAGGTTATTATGGCGGTAGAACTTACTTTTTCAATTATTAAGCCCAATGCTGTTGCTAAAAACAAGATTGGTGCTATTTATGCCCGTTTCGAAAGCGCCGGGTTTAAGATTGTTGCCGCAAAAATGTTACATTTGAAATATGAGCAGGCGGCAGGATTTTATGCGGAACACAAAGAACGCCCTTTTTTTAAGGAATTGATTGAATTTATGACGTCCGGGCCTATCCTGGTTCAGGTTCTGCAAGCCGACGATGCCGTACGCCGTAACCGTGAAATTATGGGTGCGACTAACCCTGATAATGCCCTGGCAGGTACCTTACGGGCGGATTATGCCGAGGGTTTTACTGCCAATGCAGTACATGGTTCAGACTCAGTGCAATCAGCTCAGCGTGAAATTGCTTTTTTCTTTACTCATGATGAAGTGTATAAGAGCCTGTAAGGAAAAAGTACTAAAAAATTAAATTTAATCAGTTAGCTACGTATTTTTAGCTTGTTTTGCATATTGGGATAACCAATGTAAGCGGATGCTTAAACAGGCACTAAGACCATAATAATGAGGCTACAAACCATTCATGCTCCAGGATCTGCCTTTATCTGAACCAATAGAATCCGTTTCGCCATCTGTTAATGTTGTTCAGAAGGAGATACCGGTTACTGCCAAAATTAACCTGCTTGATTTTAATCGCCGGCAAATGCGCGAGTTTTTTATTTCCATGGGAGAAAAACCTTTTCGCGCTGATCAGGTTATGAAGTGGATCTATCACTATTGTTATGACGATTTTGAGCAGATGACGGATATCAACAAAGCCCTGCGTATCAAGTTGCAACGTATTGCCAGTATCCGTGCTCCCGAAGCTGCTGAAGAACACCACTCAGCGGATGGAACCATCAAATGGGCAATGCAGGTGGGTTCCAGTCGGGTCGAGACGGTATATATTCCTGAAAAAGATCGTGCTACGTTATGCGTTTCTTCCCAAGTGGGTTGTGCGCTGGAGTGCCAGTTTTGCGCCACTGCCATGCAGGGCTTTAATCGTAACCTTCGGGTTTCAGAAATTATCGGCCAAGTCTGGCGCGCTTCAAAAATCATGGGTTCATTGAAATCCAGCGGCAGACGCCCTATCACCAATGTGGTCATGATGGGCATGGGTGAACCTTTATTAAATTTGAACAATGTTGTGCCGGCCATGGATATTATGATGGATGATTTTGGCTTTGGTCTCTCTAAACGTCGTGTAACACTATCGACTTCAGGTGTGGTGCCTGCACTGGATAAACTGGGTGATATGATCGATGTGGCTCTGGCTATCTCTCTGCATGCACCCACTGATGAGATCAGGGATAAAATTATGCCCATTAACCGCAAATATAATATTGAAACGTTTTTGGCTTCAGTACGCCGTTATTTAGCCAAATCCAATGCTAATCAAGGGCGCGTTACGGTTGAGTATGTCATGCTGGATCATATTAATGACAGTACGGAGCAGGCACAACAGCTGGCTGCCTGTCTGAAAGGGACACCCTGTAAAATCAACCTGATTCCGTGGAATCCCTTTCCTGGTGCCACATATGGACGCAGTTCTAACACCCGCATGGATCGTTTTGCCAAAGTGTTGATGGCGCACGGACTGACCACTATTGTGCGTAAGACGCGTGGCGATGATATTAATGCTGCTTGTGGGCAGTTAGCGGGTGATGTAATCGATCGTACCCGGCGTACTTTGAAAAACAAAATGGCGGGTGAGGTGATAACGATAAGCAGGGTGTGAGTTGGAAGAGACAAGGAAATTGAGTCTGAAAATAATTAAAGTTAGCATGAAGCTGAAAAAATGGTATAACGTCTTCCTGACCACACTATTATTGATGGGCTGTTCTGGCGTATTGTGGGATAAGTCTGATCAATCTAGTACCCGGGCAGCAGTACAAACGCGTTTGCAGTTGGGCATGGAATATCTGGCGCGCGGCGATTTAAATGCAGCGCGTCGGAATTTTGAAAAGGCCCTGAATACTGATCCACGGGATTATCGTGTTCAGCTAGCAATGGCGCTTTATGAGCAAAAAATCGGCGAAAACCGTGCCGCAGAACAGCGTTATCATCATGCGCTAAAGCTGGCCCCTGAAAATGGTACTGTGTTAAATAATTACGGTGTATTTTTATGTAATGTAGGGCAGTATGCTGCTGCTCAACAGCAGTTTAGTGCTGTTGCTTTGCGAGCTGATTACGGTCAGGTAGCAGATAGCCTGGAAAACGCCGGTTATTGTTTTCTTAAGGCGAATCAGGACAGTGAAGCCCGCGTGCTGCTCAGTCGTGCTTTACGCTTTGATCCTGAAAAGGGAGCCGCTCTGTTAGCAGAAGCAGAAAGGAAATTTGAGCAAGGGAAACGTGCTCAGGTGCAGCTTCTACTGGAAGTTTATCAATATACCCTTCCGGTGAGTGCGGCAAGTTTATGGTTACAAATTCGTTTCGCTGCGTTGACCAACCGCCAGGATATTTTGCAACGTTATGGCAGACAGTTGGCGCAATATTTTCCACAATCCAAACAGTACCAATATTTTTTAGCCCATGAATACTGAAATCATGCAGGAACAGGAAGTCCAAAAAACGACGGGTATGCGCTTGCGTCAGGCTCGTGAACGATTGGGTTTTACCCGACAGGTTGTTGCAGAGCGTCTGTGCTTGACAGCATCTACTATTCGTAGCATTGAAGAAGATAAAGCACAGAGCAATTTGGCTCCCTTGTTTTTTCGCGGTTACGTTCGTTCATATGCTCGGCTTGTTCAGCTTCCTGAGGATGATTTACTGGCTGCACTGAAAAGTAATTCGCCTGTTCTGACGCCAAAGATTGCACCCATGCAGACTGTTTCGCGGAAAAAACGTAAAAAACGCGATGGGTGGTTGATTTATTTCACCTGGTTAATCGTTATTATTGTGCTGAGTCTCACGGGGGCATGGTGGTGGCAAAATCATAAAGCACAACAGGAAGAAATAGCCTCTATGGTGGATAATTCTGCTGCCCAACAGGGCGATCATCCACCTGTGCCTGTGGCCGTATCTGCTACCGGAATAGACAGCGAAACGTCAGTAAAAAACGTCGATAACAAAAATAATACGCCAACGGGTATCGATATTGTAGCAACGGATAGCCAAAATAGCGTCATTGCCCAGCCATCATATGGCCAGTATCAACATAATGACAGTGTGGCAGGTGAAACTCATACCAACGGAATCTCCCCTTTTGCCATCGATACTGACAGGGGTAGCGAGGCTGTCGCTTCCGATCAATCTGCTGTAATAACAGCAAATGTCGTACCTGATATTACGGTGGTAGATCCGGATGCATTGATGATGGATTTTTCTGCCGATTGCTGGTTACAGGTCACGGATGCCAGTGGTAAGACGCTGTTTAATGGTATTCAGCAAGCGGGTACCAAACTGAATTTGGTGGGTAAGGAGCCTTATAAATTGATTATTGGTGCGCCATCGGCAGTACAAATTCAGTATCAGGGAAACCCGGTGGATTTAAGTCGTTTTGTAAAAACAAATCGCACTGCCCGATTGATGATACCTGCTCAATAACAGGGAATCTGGTTCGGGATCCGTAAAGCAGGTGAACAGGTTAAGTATCACACTGTCGTCAAGGAGAGTATGTGTCTAGTGTCCATGAGATTAAAAGGCGGAAATCTACACAGATCTACGTCGGGAAAGTACCGGTTGGTAATGGAGCACCAATTAGTGTGCAGTCTATGACAAACACCCGTACGACAGATGTGGATGCGACCGTCGGGCAAATTCTTGCACTGGAACGTGTCGGTGTGGATATTGTGCGCGTTTCGGTACCGACGATGGATGCCGCCGAAGCCTTTAAACTGATCAAACAGCGAGTCAATGTGCCTGTCGTTGCCGATATCCATTTTGACTATCGCATTGCCCTGAAAGTAGCTGAATACGGTGCCGATTGCCTGCGTATTAATCCGGGTAATATCGGTAGTGAAGCCCGTATTCGTGAAGTTGTCGCCAGTGCGCGTGATAAAAAAATCCCCATCAGGATCGGTGTTAATGGCGGTTCGCTTGAAAGGGATATTCAGGAAAAATATGGAGAACCAACCCCCGAGGCGCTGCTGGAATCCGCAATGCGGCATGTTGATATTCTTGATCGTCTGAATTTTACACAATTTAAAATCAGTGTTAAGGCTTCTGATGTTTTTCTTGCAGTAGGCGCCTATCGTTTGCTGGCTGCTCGTATTGAACAGCCGTTGCATCTGGGGATTACCGAAGCGGGGGGAGCTCGCAGTGGTGCGGTGAAATCGGCAGTGGGTTTGGGTATGTTATTAGCGGAAGGTATTGGTGATACATTACGTATTTCACTGGCGGCGGATCCCGTGGAAGAAGTTAAAGTGGGTTTTGATATTCTTAAATCCTTGAAGATTCGCTCAAGGGGCATTAATTTTATTGCCTGCCCCACCTGTTCACGGCAGGAATTTGATGTTATTGGAACGGTAAATGCACTTGAGCAGCGTCTGGAAGATGTTGTTGTACCCATGGATGTATCGATTATCGGTTGTGTGGTCAATGGTCCTGGTGAAGCCCTTATTGCAACTATTGGTGTTACTGGTGCGCATAATAAAAGCGGTTTTTATGAGGATGGTGTGCGCCAGAAAGAACGTTTTGATAACGATAAGATGATTGAACAGTTGGAAGCAAAGATACGTGCCAGAGTTTCCATGATAGAAAAAAATCGTATCAACGTCAGTCTACGGGAAAATTAGAGAACAGTCGTGGCAAAGGATATTCAGGCCATCCGTGGTATGAACGATTGCCTGCCTGTAGAAACAGGATTATGGCAATATATTGAAACATTGTTCAAACAGACATTGAGCGGCTATGGTTATAGCGAAATCCGTCTGCCAGTGGTAGAGCAAACTGCGTTATTCAAACGTGCCATTGGTGAGGTGACTGATGTCGTTGAAAAAGAGATGTACAGCTTTTTGGATCGCAATAATGAAAGCCTGACACTGCGCCCTGAGGGGACCGCCGGTTGTGTTCGTGCCGCTATTGAGCATGGACTGTTGTACAACAATCAAGAGCAGCGTCTGTGGTATACAGGACCTATGTTTCGTTATGAACGCCCACAAAAAGGCCGTTATCGCCAGTTCCATCAGTTGGGTGCAGAAGTTTTTGGGTTGACAGGCCCTGATATCGATGTTGAGCTCATTCTATTGACTGTGCGCTTGTGGCGGGCTCTGGGAATTGACGGTCATGTCAGGCTCGAGATCAATTCCATTGGTTCATTTCAAGCTCGTGCTCAGTATCGTGATGCCCTGGTCGAGTTTCTCAAAAAACACCAAAATAGCCTGGACGAAGATTCCAGGCGCAGGATGCACGTGAATCCATTACGCGTCCTGGATTCCAAAAACCCGGATGTCCAATTGCTATTAAATGATGCCCCCCGGCTTTCTGCCTGTCTGGATGCTGAGTCACGGTTGCATTTTACGCAGCTATGTACCCTTTTGGAACAGGCAGGTGTTCCCTATCGGGTTAATGAAAAACTGGTACGTGGTCTGGATTATTACAACCGGACAGTATTTGAATGGGTTACCGATAGCTTGGGTGCTCAGGGTACGATATGTGCAGGTGGACGTTATGATGGCTTAGTGGAACAATTGGGTGGACAGTCTACTCCGGCAGTGGGTCTTGCCATGGGACTGGAACGCTTAGTGCTTTTAGTCCAGCGGGTTAATCCTGAACTGACAATACCGCCGCCAGTGGATGTTTATCTCATCTATTCGGGTGAAGGTACACAGCCTGTTGCGATGCAACTGGCTGAAACCTTGCGTGATGCTCTCCCGGCCTTGAAGCTGATGACCCACTATGGCGGGGGTAGCGTTAAAAAACAGTTTGCCCGTGCCGATAAGCGGGGTGCACGGTTGGCCCTGATGTTAGGGGAACAGGAAGTTTCCGCAAGTCAGGTAGTGATAAAGGATTTATGTCATGGTACACAGGAAACGCTCGCGTTGTGTGATGTCAGCGCCCGTGTGGCATTGATATTAATGCCCAGTTAGATGAGGAAAAAGAATGGAAAGCTTCCCTGTTGAAAAAGACCCGGTTGATGCTGTACGTCGTTTTTTTGCTGAGTATGGCAAAACAGTCATTGCTGGCTTGGTGCTGGGAATCATCGCCTTGACTGGCTGGTATTACTGGCAGAGCTATCAAAAGATGACCCGAATAGAAATAGCATCCACCTGGCAACAAGTCAATCAAGCCCTGTTAACTGATAAGGCTAATGGCGTCGCTGCAATGGAACGATTTGCCAGTAGCAATAGCAATAATTATGGTGCCCTGGCTTCATTACAGCTTTCCCGTTATTTTATTGAAAATAATGAATTTGCTAAAGCAGAACAACAACTTATGCAGGCTTCCCGTCAAACTAAAGAGAGTAATTTATTGGCGCTGATTAAGTTGCAACTGGCCCGTATTCAATTGCAGCAAAAAAAACCTGATGACGCCTTAAAAACACTGAATACGGTGACCGGTACTGGGTGGGCTGCAATGGTTCAGGCGGTACGCGGTGATGCCTTGTTAAGTCAGGGTCACATTCAGGGTGCGCGGGATGCCTATGCTAATGGTATTCAGTCCGGTGCCTCTGAGGAACTTAATAGCCTGTTACGGATGAAATTAAATAATTTATCCAGTTAAAGAGGATGCTCATGCAGTGGTATCACCCGGGTTTATCAGGATTATTACTGGTTGTTTTATTGAATGGTTGTGCACTGTTTAGCAGTGAAGAAGATGTGGTAGTGATGTCACCTCTACCTGAAGTGGAAAACCAATTTATACCTACCGAAGTATGGCGTTCACCGGTTGGTGATGGTGTTGATGGATTTTACTCGCGTTTGCGTCCAACATGGCAGGGTAACAGGGTGTTTGCTGCTGATCGCAAAGGCCTGATAAAGGCAATGGATGCGGACAGCGGAAAAAAGATTTGGCAAATTACGCTTGCTGAAAAACGTGGGCTGTTGTTCAGGAACAAAACCGCATTACTTGCGGGTGGTTTAACGGTTTCCGGAACACAGCTTTATGTGGGTAGTGAGAAAGCGCAGATCTATGCATTACATACCGATGATGGGCATGTTGTCTGGCAAACTCAGGTGGCGGGTGAAGTCCTTTCACGCCCTGTAGTCAGTAATGGTTTAGTGCTTGTTCATACCACAAATGGAATGTTGCAGGCTTTGAATGAATCTGATGGTGCGATTCAATGGAGCTTAAGTTTGGATACCGTACCCTTGTCCCTGCGCGGAGAATCCACTCCTGCGGTGACCTTCGGCGCCGCTATCGTCGGGGGGGATAACGGTCGCGTTAGTGCTGTGTTGATGGAAACCGGTCAGTTCATCTGGCAGCAGCGTATTTCGCAGGTAACTGGTGCGACAGAAATTGATCGTTTAAATGATGTGGATATTACACCTGTCGTGGTTAACGAAGTGGTCTATGCCTTATCTTACAATGGTCATATGGCTGCATTGGATCTTCGTACCGGACAAATTTTATGGCAGCGTCCCTTCAGTTCCGTGCACGATTTTATCGTTGATGCCGGGCATATTTATCTGGTTGATTCTAATGATCGTATTGTGGCACTGAACGTGAATGGAGGCACGACCCTGTGGAACCAGACCGAATTATCCCACCGTAATTTAACGGCACCTGTTATGTATAATGGTTTTCTGGTTGTGGGTGATGGGCAGGGCTATCTTCACTGGTTAAATACCCGTGATGGTCGTTTTGCTGTACAGCAGGAAGTGGATAATACTGGCTTTCTGAGTGCACCTATTGTCGTTGACGGGCGCTTGTTGATTCAAGCCAGGAATGGAAAAGTCTACGCTTTTACCCGTTAACAAACCGGTCTGGTTTCGTTCATCTCTTGTTGCTCACTGTCGCTAGAGCATTAATATCAGGCTTACTAAAATGAACCTCTTGAGGTTATAAATATAATGATACCTGTCGTGGCGCTGGTTGGGCGCCCTAATGTGGGTAAATCCACTTTGTTTAACTGGTTAACCCGCACTCGTGATGCGCTGGTTGCTGATTTTCCCGGGTTGACACGGGATCGCAAATATGGTCATGCGAAAATAGAAGACCATGTCGTGATTGTTATTGATACCGGGGGCATTGACGGAAAATGCTCAGGTATGGATGCAACAAAAGGTGATGTTGAAATACAAATGGCCGGCCAGGCCATGCTGGCAATTGAAGAAGCCGATATTGTGTTATTTATGGTTGATGCCCGTGCCGGATTAATGCCGGCGGATGTTGAGATAGCGCAGCATTTACGCAATCGTAAAAAAGCCACTGTTTTGGTGGCAAACAAGACTGATGGTATGGATCCTGACACAGCAGTTGCTGATTTTCATGCTCTCGGGCTGGGTGAAGTGCACGCCATTGCGGCTTCTCACGGGCGTGGTGTAGCGGCATTATTTGAACAGATATTATTACCGTACGAAAAAAAACAAGCGACTGACGTCTTGCCAGATGAAGGCAGGGATGATGAAAAACTCAATCAGGATAAGGAGGCTTTCAATCCACAAAATTTACCCATTAAGCTGGCTATTGTTGGCCGCCCGAATGTGGGTAAATCGACATTAATCAACCGTATTCTTGGTGAAGATCGTGTGATTGTTTGTGATATGCCAGGAACCACGCGAGACAGTATTTTTATCCCGATGGTACATAATGCCAGAGATTATGTGCTGATTGATACTGCCGGTGTACGTCGGCGCGCTAAGGTGACAGAAACGGTCGAAAAATTTTCTGTGATTAAAACACTGCAGTCTATTGAAACATCCAATGTTGTAGTGCTGGTTATTGACTCTATAAATGGGATTTCTGATCAGGACCTTTCTTTGCTGGGTTTTATTCTTAATAGTGGCCGTTCACTGGTGATCGCTGTGAATAAATGGGATGGACTGGCTCAGGAAGAGCGGGATCGCGTTAAAGCTATGCTGGATTTTCGCCTGGGTTTTGTTGATTTTGCCCGTGTCCATTTTATTTCTGCCCTGCAGGGCAGTGGCGTACATAGCCTGTTTACGTCAATACGGGAAGCTTATGACTGTTCGACAAAACGTGTCAGCACATCCCGTTTGACACGGATTATGCAAATGGCTGAAGAGGCACATCAGCCACCGCTGGTCCGCGGCCGTCGGGTAAAACTGAAATATGCTCATGCCGGGGGTTATAATCCCCCTCTGGTCGTGATTCATGGAAATCAGGTAGCCAGCCTGACGGATTCTTATAAGCGTTATTTGATGAATTATTTCCGGCGTTCGTTAAAGATAATGGGGGCACCCATCCGCATTCAGTTAAATGAGAGCAATAACCCCTTTGTCGGGAGATCGGATCGTCAAACACATAAGCGTCAGCGGCCGGGAACGCCGCGTCGCGGTAGAAAATAATGCAGCCGGCTGTAACTGGATATGTAGTTTCACATTATGCGGGTAAGAATTTGTAGCTAAAGCGTCTTTCAGACGCTTTCCTCCTCTGTTTAAGGCATGACAGCAAACTCACTGCCCGGACAGGGTAAGAACAGGCAAGTAGGCTTGCATCAGGAGAAATTTGGAGCGACAGGCCCCTTCGTCAGCCGTCGTCGCGTTAGCGTACAGCGCTGTTCAATCAGGCCGATGATGTGTTCAACGACGGGGTGGCCTGCAAATGTGTAGCCAGAATCAGCAGCCAGCTGACGGGCTATCCGGGGTAACTGTTGGGCTAAAGTCAGCACGCGTTTGCGCGTCTGCGCAACGGATAGCCGGCAGGTTTGTGCAAATTGATCCCAATGTCGCATTTGTACTTCGCTGAATTCGTACTTGCTACCCAATTTCATGGCCATTTTGGGGGTCAGGTTTGGGTAGATTGCTGTCGAAAGAGTATCGTAGAGCGGTGCTACAAGCGTTCCCTTGCTGGTGTAGAGCAGGGAGAAATTCTTGGCATGGGCGTCATGGTTACCGATGAGCGCGTTGAAGATCACATAATCGAGCAGGCGTAACACCTGAGGTGCACTTGGATTCGTCATGCGCCGTACAAGATCAAAACACTGTGCCAGATCAGGGCCGCCCTCATTCTGATATTTCAATTCAGGCACCACACTCAGCGCCTGACAAAAATCTTCCTGATGCAACCGCTGCAGGTGCCCTTTGGCATTGACGACACGGTCGTAGCGTTCCACCAGCAAAAAGGCACGATTCTGCAGTTGGTAAATGCGTGATCGTGCGGGTTTCAATTGTAAGGCGGCGGCCAGTGCCAGGCAGAACCCTTCATTGGTCACGCTATCTTCGACGGTATGAATTGCTGATTTCAGGATGTGTGAGCTGGGTTTGCCGTTGCGCGGCAGACCAATCCGATGACCATCAACAATCACCGGTAGTTTATCCTGGGCTCCGGCCAGTGAGAGTCGCAAGCCATGCTGGCCGGCTAACATCGGTCGGCGTGGCAGCTCTTCGAGCAGGGAAACAACTTCTTCATCGGTGAGCCATTGTACGCTGGCCGGCGTTTCTGGTGATGAAAGCCCCGCTCTGGATTCAATCAGGGTCACAGCCCCGGCACACTCGCCGCCAATACCATTGAGCAATGCAAAATCATTCTGTCGCGATACCTGTAGTCGTTGTGCAATCAGGCGGCGCATATCCCCTTCAGGCAATAGTCCGGAAAAAAACGGCAGGCTGGCCCGGTCATCGAACGGCTCAGCCTGCAGTGGCAGGGAACACGACAGGGCCACAGCAGCAGGATGCACTAACCATTCAGGGGTGTAGCAAAAATTCAATTGCCCCTCTACCATGGCCAGAGTTCCAATCCGATCGTCAAAGAGCCAGACTTCGAGTTCACGTGTCATGGCGATGAACTTCAGGGGTTGGTAGACCGCTCACGTTGAGATTTCCCCCGAGTGCATCAATGACACGCAGGACCCGTTCCAGGCGTAATGTTGGCTTACCGGCTTCGAGGTCGACGATAAAACGCAAACCAACACCGGCTGCCAGTGACAACTGGGATTGTGTCAACCCCAGCTGTGTGCGTGCGGCACGTAAGATCTTGCCGAGCTGTTGAGTGGTTCGAATGCTGGTCATTATTTTCCCGTTCGGGAAATTATCGTTCATCATCGACCTGTACGCCAGTATTTTTTCCCGTTCGGGAAATTTATAGATCCCATACTATCGCTATTTTCATCGATTTCCCCGGAGAAATACCGGCCGGACAATGAAAATGCGCAATTGATGCAAAGAAACAGGATATAAGCCGTCGCCATGGCTGCAGTAGCGGTGATATCCGCGTTAATTAACGGGCAGTGTGAGCTGGACTGAAGGGTGTGCCTTCAGCGTATAAACGCTCAAAATCCTGCAGGTAGCGTTTTGCCATATCAGGCACATTTTTGAGAAAAACAACATTTTCAGCGTTGCGTTTGCTGGCGCCTGCGGTGTAATTGAATGAGCCCGTTTGCAGGCTCTGGCCGTCAATGATCATGTATTTATTATGCATGATGGCATAATGGCTGTTCAGCCTGACAGGTACACCCTGATTTGCCAGAAAAGTGACGGCGGTATAACGGGTATTATTTGCTTTTGCGTCGGCGACCACCCTGACCTTAACGCCTCGTTTGCTGGCATCCACCAGGGCAGAGGCAATCGGACTGCTGGTAAAACTGTAAGCGGCAACATCAATACTGTGTTGTGCATCAGCAATACCCGTTAATATGACATTCAGGGCACTGCCATCGGGTGAGAAGCCAACCAGATGGGAGGAAATCTCTGTTGCCAGACCATGGAGGCTGATCAACACAGACAGGCTGAAGATCAGCAGAGATTTTTTAATATTCAGGATCATATGTACCACTTAATGCTGTTTGCAATTGTGATGCACAGGGTATGCAAAAAAAGTTGTGGATGCCAGAGTTAAAAATTGATGGGCCAGTATACGATGATTGCCTGTTAATTTAGCTTTAAGGATAGAAGCCCTGATGTAACATTACCCGCTTTTTAGGTAACGGGCATACGATTGATATCTTCTTTACGTGTTGGCCAACTTTACCTGGCCACCTATCATGAGATGTTAATCAACACGTTAATGTAAAATCAGGGAAGTACTCTATTCGCAGCTCAGGTTATGCTCTGTTGCGCTGTGTGGGTAATGCCCGTTAAATACGATCCATTGCTATACTGTTTCGCCATTTCCAGAGGAACGCCCGCTGTCGTATTAAAATCTTCTGTAAAGGCCGCTGCGGCTTCTACCAGCAGGTCAATATCCATGCGTCTTAGGCCAGTAAGGCTGGGCATGCCCAGATATTCCTGTATCATTTTCCGATTGTGCACTAAAACAGTGGGAGGTATGGATTCTTTTGAGTTAGCGTATATCGTTGCAGAGTGCTCATCCATAAGTTGCACCATGGCATCGTACTGAGCTGTCTGCGTCATGTCAGAAAAACCCGAAATCTGAGTTGTCATGTGCTTCAGCGATTGCTGTTCATTTTCCCTGACACGAGCAACCCGTATCTCCCTGACTTCATTCATAACCTGCTCCCACTGTTCTTTACTGTAGGTATTCCGTGCTGCGCTGATCCTTTGAATGGTAGCTTCTGTATGTGAGCCAGAGGCGAGTACTTCAACAATGAAATTGAAATCCTGAGGGCGATTTAACGTGTCATGTTCATTTGCAGTGGCTGTTTTTTTAGAGCTCTGCGCTTCTGTTGGCTTGGACGTTTTATTTAGTGTTGGTGAGATCATCATAGACTTCCTCCGATTATTTCAGCTGCCGGGGGACAGCTGTTATGTTTTATTTAAATAGAAAACTGAATTAATAATAAGTAATGTATATCGATGATGCTATAAAAAACCGACCACAGGTTCAGAATTACGCATCGTTAGCCGCAACCAGCTGTGGTTTCCATGCCTGCGCAAGATGCTGTTGTAAACTGACAGATGTATCTGCTTCTGATACTGGATAAAACGTGGCCATGGCCTCTGCCAGCATGAAGCGGCCATCATCCAGCTCAATGTGCTCGATGGTATGATCCCTGTTATTCTGGCCAGCAAGCGTTATTTTATCTTCTGAACAGTCAGTGATATTATCCCCTGAACAGTCAGTCATGATGACGAGATCATCCTCTTGCAATGAAAAACTCAGCTGCTTCCGGCCGATACCTTGCAGCACCAGCACATCATTACCTTCAACGTCTGTAATCCGGTCATCCCCCCCTCCCTGCCCGAAAATATAGCGGTCATTTCCTGCTCCGCCATACAGATAATCATTGCCACCACCACCATGAAGGATATCATCACCTTCTTCACCATAAAGCTGGTCACTGACAGGGCTTCCTGCCAGTTCATCATCTCCTGGACCGCCCAGCAACGTATTTTGGCCCGCAACTGCTGTTAGTAAATCGCCCGCCTGACCGCCCTGCAGGCGCGCACCATAGAGATTTGTGCTGAGCAGCCGTTGTGGCTGTCGTACTTCAGGGTTACCGAACTGTATTTCGGAGGTGGCCGCATAAATCTTTTTGACCGGGCTGTGGGTGGGATTTTTCAGGCTGACCTGTTTCTCCCTGCCGCCATAGCGTTCTTGATACACCAGTTCATGGTCTTCTGTCTTTTTGTCCCTGATCTTCAGATGGCGGTACCTTGAATTTTCTGCAAAGCGATTCAGGTGGATGGATATTGCCCCGCCAGAAGGTATTGCCCGGTGAGTGAGCACTAAATCCATATCCTGCCAGTACAACACAGTGTCTTCCAGTGACCAGGGCAGGGACAGGGTATCTTCAGCAGGTGCCGGGCTTTCATCGTCATTATTAATGCGCACTGTTCTTTTCTGTCCATTTGCCTGTATCACATAATGGTCACTGCCGCCCTTGCCCTCAAGAACGTCATTGCCCTGTCTGCTCTCCAGCTTATCCGTGGCGTCATCGCCTGTACGCGTATCGTCAAAGGGCGTATCCTGCAACTGCAGCCGCATGAATAGCGGCAGCTGACGTGACAGAGCCTGATTTCCGTCCTGCCGGCTGACGGTTATCTCATCTTGCTGTAAAGAATGGGTGAGGGCGACCTTTTTTTGTGACCCCAGCCGGGTTCTGTCCTGTTCAGGATGGTATGTGACTGCCAGCCGGTTACTGGTGCTGTAGTCGCGTTCTTGCTCTGCATCTGCCAGGGAAGGAAAGGTAAACTGTACGCCATCCCGGGTCACAAATATGTATTCTTCCAGATTGCCATATGCCATCAATGTGGTGAAGGTGCCGTGATTGTCGAGAATCATTGTCATTCTGGTTCCTTTCTGTTGATATTCTCTATCTCTGTTGACAATGATCTTTTTAATATCCGCGACCAGATAGTCTGTTAATTCAATAATATTGAGAGCACCATCGCTGTGCATGTCCTGGTCATCTTTCTCCATGATCTTTACTGTTGACAGATGCTTGGCACTCCAGCGGGCAGGCTTCACAATACGATAGCGATCCGCACCCGCGCCTCCACGGGCGCGACCATCTGCCAGTGTCAGCACATCATCCCCGTGGTAGCCAAAAAGCGTTGTCTCTTCTCCTGCATCCGTGAGGTAATTATTATCATCGTTACCACGGATAATAATCTGGTATCCATCAGCATAAAGATGCTGAATGTTACGCAGTGCAAAATCAGCGGGATTTCTCAGATCCAGAATGTGATTATTATACGTCTGTTTCGTCACAATCAGCGTATTTTCACCCCCGCCGCCATCCAGTACCGCCGCGTCGCCCAGTCCTGATACAGGACTGTGAGCCCCCTGAGATCGCAGTATAAAGACGTCATTGCCACGTCCACCCGCATAATGTTTATAAAATTTCTTATTACCGGGTCCGCCGCCTGTGATATCAAAAACATAAGCCGCTTCCCGGGGGGCCCCTGAAGCCTGAAAACTGTCATTGCCCTCACCCAGATTGACATAAGCTTGGCGGTCACGAATAAAGCGGTGCAGTTCAATGTTGTCAGTGCTGCCGTCAGGCAGCACTATCAGGCGCTGTGTCTTTGCGTCAATACCGACAATACGCGTGCTCTGCAGGCTATGACCTGACATCAGGGGCAGCGTAAACGTATCCACCGGTTTCCTGAAACTCCCATTGCCGTCGGACAGCGCCACCTGAGTGTGCAGGTTGTCATCCAGGGTTACCAAGTCGGCGCAGCCGTCTCCATTAACATCATGCAGAAACAGCCGGATATCCTGCCAGGAAGCAGAAGCAAACAGCGTACGCAGCATGGCTGTGATATGGCCTTTCCCATCGGGTACAGTGACGATCCCTTCAAAAGGCTGTTGCTGTTCACTCCTGCCGTACAGCAATCTGACTCTGTTATCCTTTGTAACAAGTACGATATCCGTACAGCCGTCCCCGTTGACATCTCCGCTCAGTATCCATTTGACGTTTTCAATCTTGGGTAGAGAATATGCAAGGGGGTAAAAATTCTCTCTGTGATACCTGTCCTGCGGCCACTGCGGACTGGCTTTACCATAGTGAAGCCGGGCATTGCCCGAAGCGGCAACAGTTAGCAAATCTTCCCTGCCATCCCCGTCAAAATCTCCCGTCACCATGGCGTCATCATCTGTTTTGTACAACGGGTGTTCTGTTATGGTGCCGTCAGTGGCCATACTGAAAACATAATCCCCGTGGTGCTTGGGCTGCCTTGCCTGTTGCATCATAGGTGTTGAAGCAGCGTGTACAAAATTTTTGGCCTGCGTGGTTTTCATTGCTGAATAAGGGCCGAATGTGATCCCCTGCTTTTCTACCCGTGGGCGCAGGGCAACAGCTCTGTCATAATCGCCCTGATCATAAATATCCCGGGGCTGTTGATCACCAGCAACGCGATCAGCGGTATCGATCACAGTGGGGGAGGTCACTATGTCAGGATGATAAGTCCCGAATGTTATTCCCTGAAGAAAACCCTGGAGGAAAGCTTCATCAAAATTTTTGGGAGGTATTACACGACCTGGCTGGACCGTTTTGGGTGAATAATACAAGGCATCATACTGCGTATTATCTTTTAGAAATACATGACCGTCTTCTTCCAGGGAACGGGTGAGTTCTTCAGCCAGCGCAGCGGCTTCGTAACGTATTTTAACGTCCGGCGGCAGGGTGCCGCTGATAGATGACCAGCCGATACGTAGTTTATCCCAGTCATCCAGCGTTATCTGATGGGCCACTTTTTCCATCATGCGTATACCTCCGTATACCCATGCTCCTGTCAACAGGAGTACCCCCATGACGACGCCTACGGGGCCGAGCACACTGAGTGAAGCCATGGCACTGGCCGCCATAGCAGTGGCACCGGTCAGCCAGGTAACAACGGCAATGACGGCCGGTATGACTGAGGTTCCCAGGGCTGTCAGGGCACCGGCCATGGAAAGGCCGGCCCGCACCTGCAGATCCTGGCGTTTCCCGGGGTCTGTTTCTATCCCGAGCTCTTTTAGCGCCATAGCAAAATCATACAGACCCAGCCCTGCGCCTGTCGCCGCAAACAGCGGTCCCAGCGTCTGTAGCCCCATATTGGTAGCATATACGATGTTGCCTGCCTGCCGGGTTGATATGGCACGCAGTAAACTGGCTGTCTGTGTTGGCAGGGTAACAAAGTTTTGCCGTAGTTGGCGTAATGCCCCGTGCAGCCCGGCCTCAGTCAGTTTTGTCAGCTGTGGCTGCTGTTTAACCAGCCATGGATGTAGACCGGCTCCCGCCAGCTCCATGCTTGTACCCGTCAGGTCCAGAGTGAGTTCCGCTGTTGCGATATTGATTTCATGCTGCAGAGCTGCCCGCTCTGATTCAGTCAAACCGGAT
>JACCDN011189814.1_pt1 | contig 99636 bp, 83 predicted proteins | sample 7441691 | NCBI WGS metagenome assembly JACCDN01 (sample SAMN15323439, study PRJNA562643) | freshwater metagenome | isolation source: river surface water | place: USA:Blue River Watershed | collected 2017-08-16 | reverse complement strand
TCCGGCCAGCGGCTGGCCATGCCGCTGCTGATCTATGGCGGCGATCCCGCCACCCGCGGCCGCGGCATGACCGCGCTGGAAAGCTGGGCGCGGGTAGCGGACAATGTCAGCGGCGGGGTGGCGGAGAACTGCGGGCACTGGATCCCCGAGGAGCGACCCGATTTTGTCGCGGGCGAGGTGCTGCGGTTCCTTGCCGGACTGACAGGCTGAGTGCGGCCAAGGCTGATCGGTAAAACCCCATAACTTTCGCCAATTGAGCGATAATGCCGATTACTGTGTGCCGGAAATCCAGTTGGGCACGGCGGCTATGCCAACTTAGCGGATCCTCCATGCTGGCCCGTGCCAGCGAAACAGGAGGAGAGATACCCCATGCAGATGCGCAAGATCGCGTTGGCCGTGCTGATGGCCGCCGCTTCGCCGCTGGCGCTGGCCGGCACCGCCCAGGCCGAAACCGCCACCCCGGCTACCGATGCCGCCAAGGAATGGTACCCCAAGACGCTCGACCTGGCTTCGCTGCGCCAGAACGAGGCCCAGTCGAACCCCTATGGCGCCGACTTCAATTATGCCGCCGAGTTCGCGAAGCTCGACCTTGATGCGGTCAAGGCCGACATCCGCAAGGTGCTGACCACCTCGCAGCCGTGGTGGCCGGCCGACTACGGCCACTATGGCCCGTTCTTCATCCGCATGGCCTGGCACAGCGCCGGTACCTATCGCTCGGGCGACGGCCGCGGTGGTTCCGATGGCGGTGAGCTGCGCTTTGAGCCGCTCAACTCCTGGCCGGATAACGTCAATCTCGACAAGGCCCGCCGCCTCGTCTGGCCGATCAAGCAGAAGTATGGCCGCGCGCTGTCGTGGGGCGATCTGATGATCCTGTCCGGCACTGTCGCGATGGAAGACATGGGCTTCAAGACGCTGGGCTTTGCCGGTGGTCGCATCGATGCCTGGCAGCCGGACCTGGTGTTTTGGGGCCCGGAAAAGAAGCTGCTGGCCGATGAACGCCGCGATGCCAAGGGCAACCTCAAGGGCCCGCTCGCTGCAACCCAGATGGGCCTGATCTACGTCAACCCGGAAGGCCCGAACGGCGTTCCCGATCCGTTGGCCGCTGCCGCTGATATCCGCCGGGCCTTTGGCGGCATGGCGATGAATGACGAAGAAACCGCCGCGCTGATCGCGGGCGGCCACACCTTCGGCAAGGCCCACGGTGCCCGCAAGCCGGAAGAGTGCGTGGGCAACGATCCGGGCACGGCCAGCATTGAGCAGCAGGGCAAGGGCTGGGCCAACAAGTGCGGCAAGGGCCACTCGGAAGACACGATCACCAGCGGCCTGGAAGGCGCCTGGACCGCCAACCCGATTGCCTGGACCACCCAGTACCTCGACAACCTCTATGGCTTCGAATGGGTCAAGACCAAGAGCCCGGCCGGTGCCACCCAGTGGGTGCCGAAGGACGGTGCCGCTGCCAACATGGTGCCCGATGCGCATCGGGCCGGTGTGCGCCACGCTCCGATCATGTTCACCACCGACCTTGCGCTCAAGGAGGATCCGGCGTTCCGCAAGATCACCCAGCGCTGGCACAAGAAGCCCCAGGAATTCGCGGACGCCTTCGCCCGCGCATGGTTCAAGCTGACGCACCGCGATATGGGTCCGCAGGCGCGCTATCTGGGCAAGGACGCCCCAAAGGTGACCTTCGCCTGGCAGGAACCGCTGCCCAAGGCCGACTATCCGCAAGTGGATGCAGCGGACGTTGCCACGCTTAAGGGGCGGATTGCCACTTCGGGCCTGAGCACGGCCGAACTGGTGCGCACGGCCTGGGCTTCGGCCTCCACCTTCCGGGCCACCGACATGCGCGGCGGGGCCAACGGCGCCCGCATCCGCTTCGAACCGATGAAGACCTGGGCGGTCAACGATCCGGCCGAGCTGAACAAGGTGCTGGCTTCGCTTGAAACGATCCGGGCCGAGTTCAACAAGGGCGGGGCGAAGAAGGTTTCGCTGGCCGACCTGATCGTGCTGGGCGGGACTGTTGGCATCGAACAGGCGGCCAAGGCGGCCGGCCATGATGTGACCGTGCCGTTCTCCCCGGGCCGGGTCGATGCCCTGCCGACCCAGGCTGATGCCAAGGCGCTTAACGACCTGCGGCCGACCGCCGATGGCTTCCGCAACTATTATGGCGCGGATGCCCACTTTGGCCCGACCGAGGCGCTGATCGACAAGGCCGACATGCTGAACCTGACCGTGCCGGAAATGACCGTGCTGGTTGGCGGGATGCGCGCGCTGGGTGCCAATGCCGGTGGTTCGACCGCGGGGGTCTTTACCAGCCGTCCGGGCAGCCTGACCAATGACTTCTTCGTCAACCTGCTGTCGATGGACACGGTTTGGAACAAGTCGGCGGCGACGCCGGGCCTTTATGAAGGCAAGGACCGTGCGACCGGCGCGGCCAAGTGGACCGCCACCCCGGTGGATCTGGTCTTCGGTTCGAATTCCGAACTGCGGGCCGTGGCCGAAGTCTACGCCTCGAACGACGCCAAGGAGAAGTTCGTGGCCGACTTTATCAAGGCCTGGACCAAGGTGATGAACGCGGACCGCTTCTGATCCGCGGATAACGGCAAAGGGGGCGATGGCTGGCAATGCCGGTCATCGCCCCTTGCGCGTCTAGATTGGAGAATAGCGTGCGCGACCTTGCCCTGATCCCGCTGCTGACCATGCTGGCCGCTGTCCCGGTGCAGGGGCAGTCCCGCCCGCCGGTCTTCGCGCAGTGCGCATCGTGCCATTCGACCGAGCCGGGCAAGACCGTGTTTGGCCCCAGCCTGCACGGCGTGGGCGGGCGCAAGGCTGGCAGCCTGCCGGGCTATGACTATAGCCCAGCGCTCAAGAAGGCGAAGATCACCTGGAATGCCACCTCGCTTGATCGCTGGCTGGCTTCGCCGCAGAAGGCCGTGCCCGGAACCCGGATGCCCTTCGGCGGGATCCAGGACCCGGCTGCGCGCCGGGCCCTGGTTACTTATCTGCTGACGCTCAAGTAATCGTTTACCCGGCGCGGGCGGCGATCCATTCATCAACGCGGCGCTCAAGGATCGAGAGCGGCTGCGAGCCGGAAGCGATCAGCAGGTCGTGGAAGGCCTTTACATCGAACTTCGCGCCCAGCTTCTGTTCGGCCCGCGCGCGCAGTTCCATGATCTTGAGCATGCCGATCTTGTAACCCGTCGCCTGGCCCGGCAGCGTCAGATAGCGGCGGATTTCGGAACGCGAGCGCTCGATCGGCTGGCGGCCGGTGGTGTTCATGTAAGTCACCGCCTGATCCTCGGTCCAGCCCTTGGCGTGTAGGCCGGTATCGACCACCAGTCGAGCCGCGCGGAACAGTTCGGCGTCAAGCCGCATGAAATCGGCCGCGATATCCGGGAAGGCGCCCATTTCCTTGCAGACCGCCTCGGCATAGAGGCCCCAGCCTTCGCCAAAAGCGACGTAGCCGGTGGCCGAGCGGAACTTGGGCCCGCCTTGCTGGCGCACCTGGATATCGCCCTGGGTGTTATGGCCGGGCACAGCTTCGTGGCACATCAGGGTGTAGAGCGCCGCCGGATCTGGGCGGGTGCCGACAAGGTGGACATAGGTTCGGGCCGGGCGCTTGCCATCGGGGCTGGGCTGGCTGGCATGGGCCGCACCGCCGGGGACTTCGGAAAAGGCCGGCTCGCGCACTACCTCGATCCCATAGGCCGGGAGCATGCCGAAATAGCCCGGCAGCAACTTGCGGGTATTGGCCACGAATTCATTCGCAGTCTTGAGGTATTCGGCGCGGGTTTCATCCGTAAAGGGCTGCGGTGGGTAAAGCCGCTTGCGTTCCTGGTAGAAGGCTTCGCGGTCCTTGAACCCAGCCTGGCGGGCAAGCGCGTCCTGCTCTGCTTCAATCCGGGCAACCTCCTTGAGACCGATCTGATGGATCTGGTCCGCGGTCAGGTCGGTGGTGGTGACCAGCTTCAGTTCGTTGGCATAGTAGTCCAGCCCGCCTGGCAGGGTTACCGCGCCGACCTTGCCGCTGGGGGCCGTGGCGAGGTTGCCCTTGGCCCAGTCGATCACGCGGCCGTATGCTGGCTTCAGGGCAAGGATCGCGTCCTTCGCCTGACCAAGCAGCAGGTCGGCATCGGCCTGGCCAAGCTTGCCGGCGCTGACCAGCGCAGCGGTCTTGGCCTTCACGTCAGCCCACAGCGCAGCATCCGGGCCGGGGCCGAACGGTGCGCCGCTGGTCAGCTTTTCGCTGGTGGCTATGATCGTTTCGATCTGGAACTTGGGCGCGCGGATCCCGGCCTGTTCACTGGCCTTGGTGCGGGCGAGCGCAAGATCAAGCACCGCCGGCATGCCGCGCAGCCGGGCAATGTAGTTGTTCAGGTCCGTCGCATCGGTAACCGAATGCGTGTTGATCAGGAAGTCCGGCAGCTGGCTGTGCGCCGAATAGAGCCGCGAATAGAACGGCGGCCGGTAGACACGGTTCTTGTTGCTCAGCGCGGCCCGGTCGGCTTCCAGCGCCCAGATGTCATAGTTGACCTGGCCTTCGGGGGAGAGCCTGGCGCGATCGAACTGTGCCTTCATCCGTGCCACGCTGGCCTGGCGCCAGGCCACCTGGGCATCGGCGGCAGCATCGCTGATGTCGCTCCACTTGTCGCCGCCGTCCTTGATGCCAAGGCGGGTGGCGAGCTGCGGCTGAGTCTTCACATAGGCGGCGAATTCGGCGTCGAGGAACTGGGTCAGCCGGGCATCCTCGCTGGCCTGGGTGCTCGCCGCCGCGGGGGCGGCCGGCGCGGTCTGGGCGGACAAGGCCGTCGAGGCAAACAGGGCGAGCGTTGCGGCGGCAAGGCCGGCATAGATTGGGCGGGTTGAAAGCTTGGTCATGTCGATTCAGTCCCTCTTGTGGCGCGCTTGATGGAGCGCTGCTCCATTCCGCTGAAGCCGGTTTAACCGCTACAGGCCATTGGCGATCCTGCCAATCGCCCTTCCGCTTCGACCAATGGCGCACTAAGCCGGACCGCGATGACGCTGATTGCCTTCAACAAGCCGATGAACGTGCTGTCGCAGTTCACCGATGCCGGTACGGCTGGAAGCCCGCGGGCTACCCTGTCGGACTATATCGACCTGCCGGCTGTCTATCCCGCCGGGCGGCTCGATCGCGATAGCGAGGGGCTCTTGCTGCTGACCGACGACGGCCGGCTGCAGGCGCGGATTGCCGATCCGAAGTTCAAATTGCCCAAAACGTACCTTGTCCAGGTAGAGGGTGAGATCACTGACGAGGCGCTGGCTGTGTTGCGCGGGGGGGTGATGCTCAACGACGGGATGACCCGTCCGGCCCAGGCCGAGCGGATCGATCCGCCGCAGCTGTGGCCGCGCGATCCGCCGGTGCGGTTTCGCAAGACCGTGCCCGATGGCTGGCTGCGCCTGACGATCAGCGAAGGCCGCAATCGCCAGGTCCGGCGCATGACGGCTGCGGTTGGCCATCCCACCTTGCGGCTGGTGCGCTGGGCGATTGGCGATTGGTCGCTCGATGGGATTGCGCCGGGGGAATGGCGGCAGATTTAGACCGTCATCATCCTGCAACACGGCCATGAGACCTTTTGGACCATGGACCAGACAGAAACCCGCTTCGACTGGATCAGCTGGCTCGCCAGCATCCCCGGCATCCCCGCCGACTGGGGCAACCAGGTGGTAGAGTGCCCCGCCGACGATGACCCCTTGCCGTTGGCCGCCTAGCGCGCAGTAAAGCGCAGCGGCAGGGTCTTCAGCCCGCCGACGAAGGTGCTCTTGGCGCGGCGGGGTTCGCCGGCCAGTTCGACCGTCTCGATCCGGTCGAGCAGGGCTTCGAACAGCAGCCGCATTTCCAGCCGCGCCAGGTGCAGGCCCAGACATTGGTGCGCGCCCGCCCCGAAGGCGAGGTGGCGGGTCTGGTCACGGGTCACGTCGAATTTGCGCGGATTGTCGAACTGGGCGGGATCGTGGTTGGCGGCGACATAGTTGATCATGATCCAGTCGCCCTTGGCGATCTTCACGCCCGAAAGCTCGACGTCCGCATTGGCCATGCGCATGAAGTGCTGCACCGGCGTGGTCCAGCGGATCGCTTCCTCAACGATATTGGCCAGCAGGCTGCGGTCCGCCTTTACCTTGGCGAACTGTTCCGGGTCCTTGGCCAGGGCCAGCATCGCCCCGGCTGTACTGGCGCTGGTGGTATCGTGGCCGGCGCTGGCGGTGATGATGTAATAGCCGGCGCGGTCACGGGCCGAGATCGGCTCACCATCCACTTCGGCATTGGCCAGGATGGTTGCCACATCATCGGTGGGGTTGGCGCGGCGCTGGGCGGCCAGGCCTTCGAAATAGGTTTCGAATTCGGCCACGGCCCCGAACACGATCTGGCTGATCATTTCAGGCGTCATGTCGGCCATGCCGCTTTTGGAAAGATCCTCGTCCTGCCCACCGAACATCTGCTGGGTCAGGAACAGCATCTTCGGCTCGTCTTCCTCGGGCACGCCCAGGATCTGCATCACGACATGGAGTGGATAGGGCGCGGCGACATGGGTAACAAAGTCTGCGCTGCCGGCTTCCCCGCCGGCGGCGATGAACCGATCGACCGTGGCCGCTGCCAGCTCGCGCACCCGGCCTTCCAGGCTGCGCAGGTTCTTGGGCATGAACCAGTCCTGCGTCAGGCGGCGCAGCTTGGGGTGCTTGGGCGCGTCCATGGCAACCAGCGATGCGACAAGGTTGGGGCTCTCGTCGCCCTGCTGCGCGGTGACCTGGCGGGCCAGCGCCTCACCCCCGCGATTGGTGAAGACCACCGAACGCGGGGCATTGAGGAAGGTCGCATTGTCCTTTGAAATGCGCATGACATCGTCATACTTGGTAACCAGCCAGAACGGCTCGTGATCATTCGTCGGGCTTTCGATCCGGACGACCGGGGTTTCGGCCCGCAGCCGGTCAAACAGGTCCAGCGCCGCGTTCCAATCGGCATAGGACTTGGGATCGATCACCGCCAGGGCATCGGCGGGGCTGGCAACGGGTCCGGTCATCGGTCTTACCCCTTGGCTTGCGCGGCTTCATAGGCCGCCTTGTATTCATCACGCAGCAGCCGCTTGTAGAGCTTGCCGGTCAGTTCGCGCGGAAGCTGTTCGCGGAAATCGATCTGGCGCGGCATCTTTACGCGGCTGAGCTGGCCAGAAAGGTAGGTGCGGATTTCGTCCGCCAGCGCCTCGCCGGCTTCGGCCATGTTGAGCGGCTGGATCACCGCGACCACCTTTTCGCCCATTTCCGGATCGGGCGCGCCGATCACGGCGGCGTCGGCCACCTTGGGGTGGGTGACCAGCAGGTTCTCGATCTCCTGCGGGTAGATGTTGACCCCGCCCGAGATGATCATGAAGCTCTTGCGGTCGGTCAGGAACAGATAGCCGTCCTCGTCCTGGTAACCGACATCGCCAAGGCTCGACCAGCCGTGCTTGTTGCGCGCATCGCGGGTCTTGTCGGGATCGTTGTGGTATTCGAACGGAACCATGCCTTCGGTCGGTTCGAAGAAGATCTGGCCTTCGGTGCCGCGCGGCACTTCGTCGCCGTTCTCGTCGCAAACGCGGATGATTCCGGTCAGGGCCTTGCCGACCGTACCCGGCTTTTGCAGCCATTCCGGGCTGGTGACGAAGGTGAAGCCATTGCCCTCGGTTCCGGCGTAATATTCATAGATCACCGGCCCCCACCATTTGATCATCGCCTGCTTCACCGGCACCGGGCAGGGTGCCGCGGCGTGGATCGCGCATTTGAGGGTGGAGGTGTCGTACTTCTTGCGGACATCTTCGGGCAGTTTGAGCATGCGGACGAAGTGCGTCGGCACGAACTGGCTGTCGGTCACCTTGTACTTCTCGATCGCGGCCAGCGCGGCTTCGGGATCGAACTTTTCCATCACCACCACGGTGCCGCCCAGCTTCTGGATCGTCATCGACCAGCGCAGCGGCGCGGCGTGGTACAGCGGGGCGGGGGACAGATAGACCGAATCCGGCTTGATCCCGAAGGCCATCATGGTCAGCCCGACCAATGCGTTGGCCTGATCAATCGCCGGGTCTTCGGGCAAGGGGATCTTCACCCCCTTGGGCCGGCCGGTCGTGCCCGAGGAATAGAGCATGTCGACCCCGGCGCGCTCATCGGCGATCGGGGTTTCGGGCATGCCGGCCAAGGCATCTTCCGCCGAAAGCGCACCTGGCGTGTCAAAGCGCAACTGCTCAACTTGCGGTGCCAGCTTCGCAACGTCATCGAGCGTGGGGGCCAGATAGGCCGAGCCAAACAGGATTTTCGCACCGCTATCCTCAAGGATATAGGCAATCTCTGGTGGGGTGAGGCGGCTGGATATACCGACATAATGGACGCCCGAACGCTGGAAGCCCCAGGTCAGGCAGAAGAACCAGGGGTGGTTCTCCATGCATAGGGCAACCGTATCGCCGACCTTGATCCCGCGGGCGCGAAGCAGGTGCGCCACCTGGTTGGAACGGCGGTCAAGCTCGGCAAAGCTGATCGTCTGGCCGCTGCCGGCCATGATGATCGCGGGCTTGTCGGGGTTGCTCTTGGCATGGATCGACGGATGCATCGGGAATCACTCTCCAGTGGTGGCAGTTACCATCCGGGAGTAACTTTAACCGGTCGATTAAACCCGGCAAGCGCAAAAGAATGGCGGGCGGCCCTTACGCAAAGAAAAAGGGCGGCGGTTGCCCGTCGCCCTGCTTTCTTGCGCAATGCTGTGATGGCTTACTTGCTGCCGCCCTTGGCGGAAGAGCCTGCGTCGTCCTTGGCGGCGAGCGAGCCGCCCCAAGCATCGCCCTGCATGTAGGGAACCGGGTTTACAGCGGTGCCGGCGATGCGGACTTCATAATGCAGGTGCGGGCCAGTCGAACGGCCGGTCGAGCCAACATAGCCGATCAAGTCACCCTTGCGGACAGCCTGGCCTTCGGCAACGTTCAGGCGCGAAAGGTGGCCATAGCGGGTTTCCAGCGCGGCACCGTGATCGAGCGAAATGTAAAGACCGTAGCTTGAGTACCAGTCAGCCCGGGTTACCACACCATCGGCGGTGGCATAGATCGGTGTCCCGATCGGGCTTGAGAGGTCGATGCCCTTGTGCTGGCGGCGACCACCGAGAACCGGATGGGTGCGCATGCCAAAGCTGCTGGTCAGGCCGGCGCCTTCAAGCGGCATGCGCGACGGGATCGATACGGTGCGGCGACGCGCCGGCACCGAAGTGCTCGAAGTGCTGCTCCAGCTTGCGAAGAGGCGGCGGAATTCTTCGTCGCCGTGCACGCCAGACTTTGCAGCCTGAGCTTCACGCAGGGGGGCAGCGATATCGGCTGCCGTGGCGCTGGCATTGGCCAGGGCCGGCGTGGCAAGCCCAAGGGCGGCGAGGGCAGCGAGACCGCCGACCATGCTGCGAACCTTGGCAATAAATGCGAAACCGACCACTAAAAAACCTTAAAGTTAGGCAGGCCAACCGTTGCCGATCGGTCCACCCGGACCCCTGTATGCTTTGCCTGCCACAAAGGCCTGCAACTGGAATTTTGAGATGGTCGGACCCCCCGCCGTCTCGTTGGGCGTGGTTAAAGAGGCGTCATTCCGATGTCGCAACCCCTTCGTAGAAAGAGCGCGATAAACCGGCAGTGAGACGCGCTGAGTCGTTGAATGGCGGCTTAATCGCCCCTCTAAAATGAGTCGTCACCAACGATTTCCATAGGATTTGCGGAGATTCTCCGCGTGATTCGGCCAAAGCGATAAAATGAGTTGTCCCGAATCGAACATGGGCGATTTCATCGTCAAGGATTCGTTGCAGGACCCGCGCGCCGGTTTCGTCCCCCAGGCTGCGGATGCGTTCGAGGGTGTGGGGTGTCACATCCAGCCCGCGTGCTTCGAGCACCATCGGCACCACGGCCAGCCGCGCCGCGACATCGTGCCGCGTTTCAAAGGCGGCATCCCACAGCCCATCGTGGGCCGGGAGGGCGCCATAATGCGATCCCAGGCTGCGCAGCCGGCGTGCAAGCAGCGCGAAATGCATCGCTTCGTCTGCTGCGACCGAGAGAAAGTCGGAAACGAAGCCCGCCCCCATCTCCGCCCCGAACCGTCCGGCCATGTCGAGCGCGAGGTCGATGGCGACGAATTCAATATGGGCGAGCGAATGCCACAGCGCGATCCGACCGCGTTCGGAGCCCGCCTTGTTGCGCTTGGGCATGCGGTTGGGTGGCAGCAGTTCGGGCTGTGCCGGCCGGGCCGGGCGATCCGGCATGGCGCAGTCGAAGACGAATTCCAGTTTATCGGCCGCCCAGTCACGCGCGACCGCGCGGGCGGCAAAGGCCTTGTCGGTCGGGTCTGCGGTTAGCAGCGCGGCGCGGATGGCCGCGGCAACGGTGGTCACAACGCCTTGGCCGCTTCCAGCACTTCGGCGGCGTGACCCTTGACCTTCACCGGGCTCCACACCTGGGCAACCTTGCCGTCCGTGCCGACCAGCACGGTTGAACGGACCATGCCCATGTAGGAGCGGCCATACATCGATTTCTCGGTCCAGAAGCCCAGCGCATCGGACAGGCCGCCTTCTTCGGGGTCGCTCGCCAAGGGCGCGGTTAAACCGTGCTTGGCGATGAACTTTGCGTGCTTCTGGGGCGGATCCTTGCTGATCCCCAGCAGCGCTGTGCCGGCCTTGGCGAAATCAGCCGACAGGGCCGAGAAATCAAGGTTCTCGGTGGTGCAGCCGGGGGTGTCATCCTTGGGATAGAAGAACAGCACCAACTTCTGTCCGGCATAGTCGGCCGGGCGCACGGCGGCGCCATCGGGTCGGGTCAGGGCCACGTCGGGCAGGCTGTCACCGGGGGCAATGGCCATTATTCGATCTCCAGTTCTTCACCGAAGGTCGCGGTCCAGGCCGCGGCCAGGATCCGGCGCGATTCGGTAAGTTTGTCAGTCAGGGCGCGCCAATCGCCAGATTCGCAAGCGCTGGCAAGTACGGCCTTTGCGCCGGGGTCGGGTTCGGTCCCTTCAGGCGCAAGCAGGCGCGAGGCAATCAGGAAGCGGGCAAGGGTGCGATGCGCCGGCAGAATCGCCTGATCCAGCTTGCCCGCCGCAACCAGCGCTGCCAGCGCGACCGGGATCGACGGCTCCAGCGCCACGTGATCGCGCAGTTGCAGGTAATGGACAATGAACTCCGCGTCGACCAGCCCGCCGCGTGCCAGCTTGACGTCGAGGGGCCCCTTGGCCGGCTTGTGCTGCGCCATCGTGGCGCGCATTTCCAGCACATCGGAACGCAGCTTTGTCGGATCGCGTTTCATCGCCAGCACGCCGCGGATGATGCCGGCCAACTGGTCGCGGGCCGCATCCGATCCATACAGCGGCCGCGCGCGGGCAAGGGCCATATGCTCCCAGGTCCAGGCGCTCTCACGCTGGTAGCGTTCGAAGGAATCGAGGCTGACCGCCATCGGTCCCTGCGCGCCAGAGGGGCGCAAACGGGTATCAACTTCGTACAGCGCGCCCTCAGCCGTGGGGACAGAGAGCGCCGCAATCACCCGCTGGGCCAGCCGGTTGAAATAGAGCGTCGCGCCCAGCGGGCGGTCGCCCTCGCTTTCCGCAGCGTGGTCGCCAGTAAACAGGAAGACAACATCCAGGTCCGAGGCATGGGTCAGCGCTCCACCGCCCAGCCGGCCATAGCCAACGATCAGCAGCTCACCGCCCGGCACCCTACCATGCACGCGCTCAAATTCGGCCGTGGCGGCGCGGGCCAGAACCTGGATCGCGGCCTGGGCCACCCGGCTGAGCGCCTGGCCAATCTCCATCGGATCGCGCGTGCCTTCAATCAGCTGGACGCCCAGCGCGAAGCGGATTTCGCCCACCTTGCGGCGAACCCGGCCGAGCAGGGCTTCGTAATCGTCACCGGCCTCGCCGCGGGCCATGACCTCGGCCAGATCGTCAACCGCACCCGGCAGGTCAAAGGCGCTGGCGTCGATCAGCGGATCGAGCAGGTCTGCCCGCCGCGCCAGGGCATCGGCCAGCGGCGGGGCGAGGCACAGCACCCGGGCGACCAGATCGGCCAAGCCGGGGCGTGCCTCAAGCAAGCGGAACAGGTTGACCGCGCTCGGCAGATTGGAAAGCAATTGCTCCCACCGCAGCAGGGCATGGAGCGGCTCGGGCGCAGCGGCAAAGGCGGCCAGCAGGCGCGGCTGGACCGCATCAAAGGCGGCGCGGGCGGCCTCGCTGCGCAGCACCCGCAGCTTGCCGCTGCGCCAGCCCTCGATCCGGTCGGCCAAGGCATCCGGCTCCGGAAAACCAAGCCGCGCGATCTCTGCTGCCAAGGCTGCGCCGCTGCGCGGGGCGGAAACGGCAACGCTGGTCTGCTCCCCCGCGTGTTCGGCCACCAGCCGGTCGTACCGCTGGCCGACGGCTTCGGTGATTTCGGCCAGCTCCGCCACCAGCGCGGCGCCATCGGCCAGGCCATCCAGCTGCGCGACATTATCGAGCGCGGCGGGATCGATCGGCAGGCTGTGGGTCTGGTGGTCAGCCACCATCTGCAGCCGGTGTTCGATCACACGCAGCCGGTCATAGCTTTCGCCCAGCAGCGCGGCATCGCCGCCATCGATGATCCCGGCTGCGGCCAGGGCATCGAGGCTGGCGCGGGTCCCGCGAAGGCGCAGTGCCGGATTGCGACCGCCGTGGATCAGCTGGTGGATCTGGGCGAAGAATTCGACCTCGCGGATGCCGCCACGGCCCTTTTTCAGGTCAAAGCCCGGACCGGGTGCGGTCGGCCCGTGGTGATTGGCCCGAATTCGCCCGGTCAGCCGACCAACTTCGGCAATTGCCCCGAAGTCGAGGCTCTTGCGCCAGACAAAGGAGCGGATTGCGGTAAGGAAAGCCGCACCCGCCGCAATATCTCCGGCACAAGCCCGCGCACGGATAAAGGCGGCGCGTTCCCAGGCCAGGGCTGAGCTTTCATAGTGTGTCAGCGCCGCGCCGATCGGGATTGCCAGCGGGCTGACCTCGCTCGCCGGACGCAGCCGCAGATCGACGCGGAAGACATAACCTTCATCATCGACATGGCTCATCAGCTCCATCAGGCTGCGTGCCACGCGCTGCGCCGCTTCACCCGGCTCATCCCGGTCACGCCGGGGAAGCAGGGCGGGATCGTAAAGCAGGATCGGATCGATGTCGGAGCTGTAGTTCAGCTCCTGCGCGCCGTGCTTGCCCAATGCGAGGGCCAGGAACCCGGCGGGTTCGGCATCGGGTACGCGGCGGCGGATAGCCTCGGCAATTGCGGCATCAAGGGCGCGGTCGGCAAAGGCGGAGAGCTCCCCTGTTACCCGCAGCAGCGGGAAGGCACCCGCCAGGTCACCCACGGCCAGTGCCACGGCCAGCGCCAACTTTTCGCGCCGCAAGGCGGAACCGACCGAGGGCGCGCCTTCACCCGCGCGCTTGGCCCAATCGAGCGCGGCTTCGCCGTCTCCGGCTGCGAGCAGCGCTTCCAGTTCAGGCAAGCGCGCCAGCCCCCGCTCCAGATAGGGAGCGTGGCCACGGGCGCGGGCCAGGGCATAGGTCCAGTCGGCTTTCATCCTGCCTGTGCTTGCGAAGGGGGCGCGGCTCTGTCAATCGGCGGACCAAACTGTCGCTCCGAAAGGTTAGTGCAAAGATGAAACTCCGCGCCCTGCTGCTTGCCTCCCTGATGATCCCCGCCGCTGCCCAGGCAAAGGCCCCGCCGGTCCCCGTGGTTCAGCCGGTGGCGCTGAACCAGCCGGCGCTGGCCGAGATGGTGAAGACCCTGTCTTCCGACGAATTCGAGGGCCGCGCGCCCGGCACCGCGGGTGAGCAGAAGACGGTTGCCTACCTGATCGACCGGTTCAAGGCTGCCGGCCTGCAGCCCGGCAACAAGGGTTCGTGGACGCAGGACGTGCCGATCGTTGAGATCACCGCGAACAACGTGGCGGGCCTGGCGATCACCGGTGGCACCCAGACCATGCTGTTCGCGCCGGGCAAGGATTTCGTTGCCGGATCCTATCGCGCAGTCGATCGTACCGCGATTGCCGATGCAGAGCTGGTCTTTGTCGGCTTCGGGATCAATGCCCCTGAACTCGGCTGGAATGACTATGCCGGGATCGACATGAAGGGGAAGGTCGCGGTGATCCTGGTCAACGATGCGGACTTTGAAACCGCGACCGAGGAAGGCCCGTTCAAGGGACGGCGGATGACCTATTACGGCCGCTGGACCTACAAGTTTGAGGAAGCCGCCCGGCAGGGTGCGCGCGGCGCGTTGATCATCCATGACACGTTCCCGGCGGCCTATGGCTGGAACGTGGTCGAAAGCTCGTGGACCGGGGCGCAGTACTTTGTCCAGAAGGCCAACAAGGGCATGGACCAGACCGAAGCCAATGGCTGGATCCAGAAGCCAGTGGCCGAAGCGATCCTCTCCGCCGCGGGGCAGGACTTGGCCCGACTGACCGCCGCGGCCAAGCAGCGCGGGTTCAAGGCCGTGCCACTGGGGCTGAAGGCCAGCCTGAACTTTGACAACCAGCTGCGCACCGCCATGTCGAAGAACGTGATCGGGATCCTGCCGGGCAAGAAGCGGCCGGATGAATATGTTCTCTATACCGGCCATTGGGACCATCTTGGTCGCTGCAAGGCCAACGAAAAGGGCGATGACATCTGCAACGGGGCGGTCGACAATGCCACCGGCACGGCCATGCTTGCGGCGCTGGCCGAAGCGAACGTCAAGGCCGGACCGGCCGATCGCAGCCAGGTCTTCCTGGCGGTGACGCTGGAGGAATCGGGCCTGCTCGGCAGCGAATACTATGCCGCAAATCCGATCTATCCGCTGGCCAGGACCGTGGGCGGGGTGAACATGGATGCGCTATCGCCCGGTTCTGCCTCGCGCGATTTCGAAGTGGTCGGCGGCGACAAGAGCGAGCTGACCCGCTACGTCAAGGCCGTGACCAGGGCGATGGGCCTGACCCAATCGGCCGAAAGCGATATCGAGCGTGGCTATTACTATCGCTCGGACCACTTCAGCATGGCCAAGCGCGGCGTGCCGATGTTCAACCTTGGCCGCGGAAGCGACTGGGTGAAGGGCGGCAAGGCCGCTGGCGAGGCCGCCGCTGAGCGCTACAACAAGGAAGCCTATCACGGGCCGGCCGACGAATTCGATCCCAATTGGGACTGGTCGGGCATGCTGCAGGATGGCGAGCTGTTCTATCGCCTCGGCCGCAGCCTGGCGATGACCAGTGACTGGCCAAACTGGCACCCGACCGACGAATTCCGCAGCATCCGCGACAAGAGCCTGAAGGGCGGCAAGTAATGGAAAATCCGAATGTGTGGATGCCGCCCGAATGGCATCCGCAGGACTGGATCTGGATCGGCTTCCCGCATGATCCGGTTGAATGGCCGGGCTTTCTGGAGCGCGCGCAGGAGCAGATCGCCGCTTTCGCCAATGCCGTGGCCGAAAGCGGGCAGGAAGTGCGCCTGATCGTGCGGAATGAGGCCAACCGGGCCCGCGCCAGCGCCCTGTGCAGCGCGGCGGTGAAGCTGGAAGTGCGGCGCTATGGCGATGTCTGGCTACGCGATACCGGGCCGCTGGTTGTGCAGCGCCAGGGCCAGCCGCTGGGCCAGCGCTTCGGTTTCAACGGCTGGGGCGGCAAGTACCTGATGGATGGCGATCAGGAGATCGGCGCCGAACTGGCGTCAAGCGCCGGGCTGCCGGTGGCTGCGGCTGACTGGATCCTGGAGGGCGGGGCGCTGGATTGCGATGGCACCGGCCTCGTCGCGACGACCGAGCAGTGCCTGCTGAACCCGAACCGCAACCCCCAGCTGTCGCGCGCCGACCTTGAGGCGCGGCTGGCCCGCGATCTGGGCTTCGACAAAGTGCTGTGGCTGGGCGATGGCCTGATCAACGATCATACCGATGGCCATGTCGATAACCTGGCGCGGTTCGTTGCGCCCGGGGTGCTGGCACTGCCGCGCGCGACCGGCGCGGATGATCCGAATGCCGAGATTTACGCCGATGCGAAGCGCCGCGCCGAGACGGCCGGGCTGAAAGTGGCCGAAGTTCCTTCGCCGGGCCGGGTGGAAAGCGATGGCGGGCGGATCGAGCCGGCCAGCTACATGAACTTTGCCGTGACCAGCCATGTCGTCGTTGTGCCGATCTATGGCACGAAGCACGACGATGAAGGGGTGGCGGCAATCCAGGCGCTGTTCCCGGATCGTGCGGTGGTGGGCGTGCTGGCCGATGCGGTGCTGGCCGGTGGCGGTTCCTTCCACTGCGCCAGCCAGCAGATGCCGCAGTTCTGACTTAGGCTGTTTGCCTGACCCGGCTTCGACAAGCTCAGCCGGAGCGGTAAGAAAAGCCAAGGTGGATGGGCCATGCCCGCTGACCCTATGCCCCGCTCGCCCTGAGATTGTCGAAGGGCCAGCTCAATCGCCAGCGATCCTTGCGAATCCTTGACTCTGGCCTCATGCGCATTTAGTTTCAATTGAAACCGGAAGCGCGACAGGAGCAAGTCCCCCCATGGCCGACCTTTTCGAAAACCCGCTGGGCCTCGATGGGTTCGAATTCGTCGAATTCTGCGCGCCGGCAAAGGGCGTGCTCGAACCGGTATTCGCTGCCATGGGCTTTACCGAGATTGCCCGTCACCGCTCCAAGGACGTTCAGTTGTGGCGGCAGGGCGATATCAACCTGATCGCCAATTACGAACCGAAGAGCCCGGCCTGGTACTTCGCGCAGGAACACGGCCCTTCGGCTTGCGGGATGGGCTGGCGGGTGCGTGATGCAGCCAAGGCTTATGCCGAGGCGATTGCGCGCGGGGCCGAGCCGGTGGAAAGCCGCACCGGGGTGATGGAACTGCGCCTGCCGGCCTTCCGCGGGATCGGCGGATCGATGATCTACCTGATTGACCGCTATGGAGATGACCTGTCGATCTATGACATCGACTTCATTTATCATCCGGGGGTTGATCGTCATCCGGTTGGTACCGGGCTGCACGTGATCGATCACCTGACCCACAACGTCTATGGCGGGCGCATGGCCCACTGGGCCGCGTTCTATGAGCGGATCGCCGGCTTCCGCGAGATCCGCTATTTCGACATCAAGGGCGAATATACCGGCCTGACCAGCAAGGCGATGACCGCGCCTGATGGCAAGATCCGCATTCCGCTGAACGAAGAGGGCGCCGGCGGCGGCGGCCAGATCGAGGAATACCTGCGCGCCTATAATGGCGAGGGAATCCAGCACATCGCCTTTGCCTGTGATGATCTCTACGCCGTCTGGGACCGACTGGCCGCGCTGGGCACGCCCTTCGCGCCCGCGCCGCCCGCGACCTATTACGAGATGCTGGATGAGCGTCTTCCCGGCCATGGCGAGCCGGTAGCGGAATTGCAGAAGCGCGGCATCCTGCTTGATGGCTCGACCGCCAATGACGATCCGCGCCTGCTGCTGCAGATCTTCAGCCAGACCATGATTGGCCCGGTCTTCTTCGAATTCATCCAGCGCAAGAAGGATGAAGGCTTTGGCGAGGGCAACTTCACGGCCCTGTTCAAGTCGATCGAGGCGGACCAGATCCGCCGCGGCGCGCTGCAAGTTGAGGATGCGAGTTAGGTGCAGGGCCTTTGACAGGCTCAGCCCGAGCGGGGTTGGGCTTTGCGGCATTCCACCATTCCCGCTCAGCCTGAGCCTGTCGAAGGCCCGCCGCTGCCTTGCGGCAAGGAGACATCGAAGTGACCAGCCCGATCCAGCTCGAACGCATCCATCACGTCGCCTACCGCTGCCGCGATGCGAAGGAGACGGTGGAGTGGTACAGCCGCGTGCTCGGCATGCGCTATACGACCGCCTTTGCCGAGGATCACGTGCCCTCGACCGGCGAATTCGATCCCTACATGCATGTTTTCCTCGATTGCGGCGGGGGCAATGTGCTGGCCTTCTTCGAGCTGCCCAACCAGCCGGAGATGGGCAGGGATCCGAATACCCCGGCCTGGGTCCAGCACCTGGCTTTCAAGGTGCCGGATCTGGATGCGCTGCTGGCAGCCAAGGCGCACATTGAGGCGCAGGGCGTCGAGGTTCTGGGGCCAACCTATCACGGCATCTTCCGCTCGATCTATTTCTTCGATCCCAATGGTCACCGGCTGGAACTGGCCTGCGATATCGGTACGCCCGATCAGTATGCCGAACTGGCGGCAGTCGCCCCGGCCATGCTCCACGAATGGAGCGAAACCAAGCGCGCCCCGCGCCATGCCGCCTGGCTGCATGAAGATCCGGCTGAGCGCGGCGACAGCTGATATTGCCGGCAAGAGACGGATTGCCTTGGTTCTTAGGGTTTCATCGTGCATTTAATCGGCTAAGGGCCGCGTGTGCGCTCGCTTGTCTTGATCCCGCTCTGCCTCGCCACTGTTTCCGCTCCGGCCCTGGCCCAGCGCGCGGGTGATAACGCCGCGACCCAATCGAGCGATGCTTTTGGCCGCTCGGTCGGCAGCGAGAAGACCGGACTTTACAACAGTGAAGACGTGCGGGGGTTCAATCCGGTCGATGCCGGAAACATGCGGCTGGAAGGGCTCTATTTCGACCAGGTTGAGCGGATTTCATCGCGCCTGGCCGATGGCAACACGATCCGGGTTGGGGCTGCTGCACTGCGCTATCCCTTTCCCGCTCCGACCGGCCTGGTCGACTATAACCTGACCCAGCCACGCAAGGACACCAGCTATAGCATCAATGCCGAACTGGGCTCGTCCAACGCGATAGGGCCCGGTGGTTCGTTCGAGTTCAAGCAGCCGCTAACCGGCACCTTTGGGCTGTCGGGCGGGGTGGGCTTTCGCAATGCGACCCGGTTCGAAGGCGGGCACAGCCGGTATCGCACCTGGGGCTTTACTTCGGCCTGGCGGCCGCGGACGGGCACCGAGCTGCTGCTGTTCCTTGGCGATTTCATTTACCGCAGCGACGAACTGCGGCCCTATTACTATCCGGCGGGCACCACCCCTCCGCCTAAGGCCGAGCGCGGCCTTGACCTGAGCCAGCCCTGGGCCAGCCGCAATCAGGACCTGTGGACCGGGGGCGCAATCGTCAAAACGCCGCTGCTGGGGGCTCGGCTGGAGGCGGGGCTGTTTTACTCGGCCAAGGACCAGCACAGCACCTATGCCGACCTGATGCGCGGCGTGGCGAGTGATGGTTCGGTTGCCAACCGCCGGATCATTGCCGAGCAGGACAATTATGATGGATCGTGGTCGGGCGAAATGCGCCTGATCAAGGAATGGGTTGGCGGCACAGTCAACCACCGCCTGATCGCTTCGGTCCGTGGTCGCGCGCGCAATCGTGATTTTGGTGGCGGCAGCGTGCTGGCGCTGGGTGCCTCAACGATCCTGCGGCCTGACCTGCGCAGTGAACCGAACTGGACCCAAGGGGCCAAGAACCGGGATGAGGTGCGCCAGATTACGGGTGGCGTTTCGTGGTCAGTTGTAGCGCCGCAGCACTTCAGCCTTGATCTGGGCCTATCCAAGAGCCGCTACCGCAAGGCGCTTGATTTTGCCGATGCGGCGCAAGTCGATCCGGTAACGCGCGACAATCCGCTGCTGCTAAACGTGGCCGGTTCGGTCCATCTTGCACGAGGGCTGTCGGTTTACGCCGCTTACACGCGCGGACAGGAAGAGGCCCTGGTCGCTCCGGATATCGCGACCAACCGGTCAGAAGCGCCGCCAGCGCTGCGCACCAGCCAGGTTGAGGCCGGCGCGCGCTGGGCGGTTACGCCGCGCCTGACATTGATCGCCGGGGCCTTTTCGATCCGCAAGCCCTATTACAACCTCGATCCGTCGCTGCGCTATCGCCAGCTTGGCACCCTGACCAACCGCGGGGTGGAGCTGTCGCTGACTGGTCAGCTCGCCCCCGGGCTTACGGTCGTCAGCGGCTCGCTGTTCCTCGACCCAACGATTTCGGGCGAAGCGGTTGATAGCCGGCTGATCGGGCCGCGGCCGGTCGGCCAGATCCGTCGTCGCTCGGTCGCAACGCTCGATTGGCGGATGGATGGCGGGCATGGGCCGCTGTCCTTCGATGCAACAGTCGAAAGCCTGTCGAGCCGGATGGGCAATGCCGCCAACACGCTGCTCGCCCCACCGCGCGCCACGCTCAATCTGGGCGCGCGCTATCGGTTCAAGATGGCGGGCGGCACCTGGCTGCTGCGCCCCGTGGTGCTCAATGCCTTCAACGAATACAGCTGGAATGTGAATGCGTCTGGCGGGTTCACCTATTCCAACCCGCGCACGGTGACGCTCCAGCTCGTCGCCGACTTTTAGGTAACTGCCGGCGCGGCGAATTAACCCGGACCAACCACACCCGCCCCTCAACCCGCTCAGGCTGAGCTTGTCGAAGCCCCGTCCGGCATAGCCCTGATGGACCCTTCGACAAGCTCAGGGTGAGCGGGGATGCGGGAGACAATGGTTTTTGGGGGCGTGTGCATAATAGCCCGCGCCAACTCCAGCCCCCAACCGGAAGAGCTATGGGTTTAGCCCGGTTATTCCCCAAGCACCTTCACGCGCAGCATCGCCGCTGCGGCCAGCACCAGCGTGACCGCGGCGAAAGCCATGGTCCAGATCGGCTGGTCGGGGAAAAAGGCCTTCATGATCGAACCCATCACCGTGGCGACCAGCAGCTGCGGCACCACCACGAAGACGTTGAACAGCCCCATGTAGATGCCCAGCTTGGCCTGCGGCAGGCTGCTCGCCAGGATCGCATAGGGCATGGCCAGGATCGAAGCCCACGCAATGCCAATGCCGATCTCGCTGATGATCAGGTATTCCGCCGAGGTAAAGATGAAGAAGCTGGCGAACCCTGCAGCCCCCGCCAGCAGGCACGCGATGTGGGTCCTGGCCTTGCCGATCCGGCGCGAAAGCAGCGGCAGCAGCGTCAGCGCGGCGATCGCCGCGACGCCGTTATAGACGGAAAAGAGCAGGCCGACCCAGTTGCCGCCTTCCTGATAGGCGGCGCTGGCCGGATCGCTCGATCCGAAGAAGTTCTGGGCAACGACCGGTGTGGTGTTGATCCACATGATGAACAGTGCCGACCAAGAGAAGAACTGAACCACCGCCAGCTTCTGCATGATGTCCGGCATGCCTGAGAAATCGCCGACAATGGCAGTGAGCATGTTGGCGCCCTTGCCGGCCCGGGCCAGCCGGATCGCAAGGTAGCTCAGCACGCCATAGCCAACCAGCAGCATGGCCAGAAGGTAGACTTCCTTTTCCAGGCCCCACTGCTCGGTCGCCAGGGCCAACAGGCCGCCGCTGGCGATCCACCAGAACGGACCGCCCGTGTTGCGGTCTGCCAGGGCGCGCAGGGTCGGGGCCTCGGCATCTGCGGCCTCGCCAAAGGTGCGCATTTCTTCGGGTGAGTATTCCTTGGTGGTCAGCACGGTCCACAGCACAGCGGCAAACAGCGCCAGACCGCCGGCCCAGAAAGAATAGCGCACGGTATCCGGGATTTGGCCCAGTGGCGCCTCGTTGGCGACGCCCCAGTGATCCAGCAGATACGGAAAGATCGAGCCGACCACCGCGCCCGCACCGATGAAGGCGGTTTGCACGGCATAACCCGCAGTGTGCTGGTCCTTGCGCAGCATATCGCCGACGAAGGCGCGGAACGGCTCCATCGAAATGTTCAGGCTGGCATCCAGCACCCACAGCAGCACGGCTGCCATCAGCAGCACGTTGCTTGCAGGCATGGCCAGCAGCGACAGCGCGGCCAGCACGGCGCCAAGCAGGAAGAAGGGCCGGCGGCGGCCAAGGCGGCCCAGCCAGGTCTTGTCAGAGAGATGGCCGATGATCGGCTGGACCAGCAGGCCGGTCAGCGGGGCCGCGACCCACAGCGCGGGCAGATCATCAATCGACGAGCCAAGCGACTGGAAAACACGGCTCATATTTGCGTTCTGCAACGCGAAGCCGATCTGGATGCCGAAGAAGCCGAAGCTGATGTTCAACAATCCGGCCCAGCTTTGCCGCGGTTTTTCGATGCCCATAGCTCTCCCCTTTATGGCCAGCAGGGCTGGCATGCCCGCTGCCGGCAGGCAATAGGCATACGAATACGTAATCCGGCTTCAGCCGGCAGTGCTGGCCCGCACGATCAGCCGCGGCGGCAGGCTGCGGTTGGCGCAGACCCGGTCCTCGATCTGCTCGGCCAGTGTTTCGACCAGCAGCTCGCCCGCGGCGACCAGATCCTGCTGGACAGTTGTCAGCGGCGGATTGGTAAGGCTGGCGGCCGGAATATCATCAAAGCCGACCACCGCGACATCGTCTGGCACCTTGCGCCCGGCCTCGGCCAGCGCGCGCATCGCGCCGATGGCGATCAGATCGCTGGCTGCGAAAACGGCATCGAATTCGGCGCCGCGTTCCAGCAGTGCCCGGATCGCCGCGCGGCCATCGCCCTCGCTGGACAGCGCCGCGACCTGGAGCGCCGGATCGGCGGTCAGCCCGGCGTCTGCCATGGCCTCGCTCATGCCGCGATAGCGGTCGGCAAATTCGGGGTAATGTTCGTCGGCCTGACCCAGGAAGGCGATCCGCTGCCGCCCGAGGTTGAGCAGATGTTCACCCGCCAGGCGCCCGGCGGCGACATTGTCGGTGCCGACGGTCGAGCCGATCCCATCGGTTCGGACCGAGCCCCACCGTACGAAGCGGGTATCGTGTTCAACCAGTTCGGTCAGACGTTGGGCATAAAGCGTGTAGTCCCCATAGCCGAGCAGGATCAGGCCATCGGCCCGGTGGCTGTCCTGGTAACGGGTATGCCAATCGTCTTCCATCTTCTGGAACGAGATCAGCAGGTCCAGCCCACGGTTCGCCGTGGCCCGGGTGATCGCGCCCAGCATGGCCAGGAAGAAAGGATTGATATTGGCCCCGTCCGGGGTCGGGTCTTCGAAGAACAGCAGGGCGATGGTGTGCGAACGCTGCGAGCGCAGCGACGAGGCGTTCTTGTCGACCGAATAGTTCAGTTCGCGTGCGATCTCCTGGATCCGCTGGCGCGTCGCAAGACTGACCGATTTCGAACCACGCAGCGCGCGGCTGACGGTGGGCTGTGAAACCCCCGCCAGATAGGCGATGTCAAAGCTTGTCGGCTTGCTGGAGGGCTTGCGGCCCATCTGCTCTCCTGCCCCTGCGTGCTCCCGGTCTTTGGCCAGGATCGATTGCGGGAATAGCCGCTCGGACGCTTACCGGCAATGGCACAGGCCAAACCATCGCTGCCAACCCGGTGGCGTCCCGCAGTGCCAGTCTGAGGCGGGCCGAAGCCGTTGCCAAAACGCCACGCGGCCCATGCTGCATAATATGCGTATACGTATGCCTTCTTCCTGCTGGCCGCGATTGGCCCGTATCTGGACGCTTCCACGGGAGGAGGAGCCGCATATGTTCGGCCCAATTCCGCATGGGGCATTGCGCCGAGGGATTGGACCTGTCGGCGCGGTTTAGGGAGAGTACATCGTGGCACTTCGCACCCGTTTTGCCGGTGGCCTTGGGGTTTCGGCCATCGCACTTGCAATTTCCGCTGTGGTTATGCCCAGCACCGCCTTCGCGCAGGATCAGGCTGCCGGAGACGCTAACGCCGACGACGCGATTGTCGTCACCGGCTTCCGCGCATCGATCGATTCATCGGCGGCGCAGAAGAAGTCGAACAGCTCGATCGTTGAAGTTGTTTCGTCCGAAGATCTGGGCAAGCTGCCCGACCTGTCGATCGCTGAATCGCTGTCGCGCCTGCCGGGCCTGGCCACCCAGCGCCTTGATGGCCGCGCCAACGTCGTTTCGATCCGCGGCCTTGCGCCGGACTTCACCACCACGCTGCTGAACGGCCGCGAGCAGGTCAGCGCCGGCAACAACCGCGGCGTTGAACTGGACCAGTACCCGACCGAACTGCTGAACGGCGCCGTGGTCTACAAGACCCCCGATGCCAAGCTGATCGGCCAGGCCCTGGGTGGCACGATCGACATGAAGACGATCCGTCCGATCGCCTATGGCAAGCAGCAGATCGTGGTTGGCGCCCGCGCCGAACTGAACGACCTGGGCAAGCTGAACCCGGACATCTCGAACAAGGGCTATCGCGCCAACATCTTCTACGTCGATCAGAATGCCGATGGCACGATCGGCTGGGCCTTCGGCTATGCCCGCATGCAGTCGCCGACCCAGGAAGAACGCTGGAACGCCTGGGGCTATCCGGACCTCAATTCGACCACCAAGGTGATCGGCGGCGCCAAGCCTTACGTGAAGTCGAACGAACTGAAGCGTGATGGCTTGATGGGCGTGCTGGAATTCCAGCCGAACGATCGCGTCCACACCACCTTCGATGGCTACTGGTCGAAGTTCAACGACGAACAGCGCCTGCGCGGCATCGAACTGCCGCTGCAGTGGTCGGCTGCCTCGCTCCAGTCGGGCTACACCACTTCGGGTGGTCTGGTCACCTCGGGCCGCTTCAACGGCGTCGAGGCGGTGATGCGCAACGACATCGTCAACCGCAATGCCGAGATCTGGGCGGTTGGCAACAACACCTCGTTCAAGGCCAACGACACGCTGACCCTTGAGCTGGACCTCAGCTATTCGCGTCTGAAGAAGACCGAAGAGAACCTTGAAATCTACCTCGGCACCGGCCGTGGCGGCGGCGTCGGCGCAACCGACAGCCTGGGCTTCACCATGCCGGCCGAAGGCGGCGTGATCAGCTTCAAGCCGACCATCAACTATGCCGACCCGACCCTGTTCACGATCACCGACCCGCAGGGCTGGAACAGCTGCGGTGGCACCGTGCCGAACTGCCAGGACGGCTTCGTTAACCGTCCGACGGTCAAGGATCGCCTGCAGTCGATCCGTCTCCAGGCTATCCAGGCGCTGGACGGCTTCGTTGAAAACATCACTGTCGGCGCGAACTATTCGGATCGCCGCAAGCAGCTGATCGACGAAGGCTATGTGCTGACCAACAAGTCGCACCCGGCCAGCCCCGCCGTTCCGGCCAGCTACCTGTACCAGCCGGTCAGCCTTGGCTTCATCGGCATCCCGGGCATGGTCTCGTTCGATGCCTGGCGCTACTACAACGAAGGCAACTACAAGCTGACCAGCGAAGCGCTGTGGACGCCGAGCCGCCTGACCAACAGCTTCACCGTGCGTGAAAAGGTCCTGACCGGTTACGTCCAGGCCAACTTCAACGACGGCGCGCTGCGCGGTAACGCGGGTGTCCAGGTGGTTCACACCAACCAGCAGGCTGATGGCTTCGCCGCTTCGAACCCGGGTTCGGGTACGATCTCGAAGGCGATCACCGATGGCACGAAGTACACCGACTTCCTGCCGAGCCTGAACGTCTCGTACGAAGTCGCTCCGCAGACCCTGCTGCGCTTTGGCGCGGCCCGCATGCTGGCTCGCGCCCGCATGGATCAGCTGAACCCGGGCGTTGGCTACGGCTTCAACGCTGCCAACAATATCGCCGGTGCCAGCATCACACGTTCGCCCTGGTCGGGTAGCGTTGGCAATGCCAAGCTGCGCCCGCTGATGGCCGACACGCTGGATCTGGCGGTTGAAAAGTACTTCGGCCGCGGCGCCTATGTCTCGGTCGGTGGCTTCTACAAGCACCTCGAAAACTGGATCTATCGCCAGGATTCGACCTTCGACTTCACCGGCACCCCGACCCCGGGCAACGTCACCCCGACGTTCAACCAGGGCATCGTTTCGCAGTGGCAGAACGGTAAGTCGGGCAAGGTCTATGGCTTCGAAGGTTCGCTCTCGCTGCCGTTCAGCACCTTCTCGTCGACGCTCGACGGCTTTGGCTTCCTCGCCAGCGCCTCGTACACCGATAGCCGCGTGACCGAAGGTGGCGCCGCGCCGATCAACATGCCGGGCCTGTCGAAGTGGGTGGTGAACAGCACCGCTTACTACGAAAAGAACGGCTTCCAGGTGCGCGCTTCGGCCCGCTACCGGTCGGACTTCCTGGCCGAGGTCTCGGGCCTCAGCCTGGTGCGTGACAAGGTGATGGCGGCTTCGGAAGTCGTGTTCGATGCCCAGATCGGCTATACCTTCAAGGAAGGCATGCTGAAGGGCCTGGGGGTCCTGCTGCAGGGCAGCAACCTCACCAACGAACCGTTCATGACCTACTACAACAACGACAAGCGCCAGGTTCGCGATTACCAGAACTATGGCCGCAACGTCATGCTCGGCATTACCTACAAGTACTGATGCTGATCGGTGGGCCCGGCCGGTGGTCGGGCCCACCATTCCCTTCTTGGGGAAACCGTACCAGAATAGTCTAATCGTCCCTGAATGGGTGGGAGCTGGATTGTGAACGATAGTCGCATCCGCGACGTCGTCATCGTGGGCGGCGGAACGGCAGGCTGGATGGCAGCGGCCGCGCTTTCGGCGACGATGGGCGAACAACTTCGAATCCGCCTGATCGAGAGCGACGAGATCGGCATCGTCGGCGTCGGCGAGGCCACCATTCCCGCGATCCGCTTGTTCAACGGCCTAGTCCGGATCGATGAGGACGAATTCATCCGCGCCACCCAGGGCAGCTTCAAGCTGGGGATCGAATTTCTCAACTGGGGCCGCATTGGCGAAAGCTACATGCACGTCTTTGGCCAGATCGGCCAAAGCCTCGACCTGATCGAGTTCTGGCAATACTGGCTGCGCGGCCGCAAGGAAGGGCTGGCTGGCCCGCTTGGCGAATATTCGCTGAACGAGGTCGCCGCGCGCGCCGGCAAGTTCGGCCGGCTGCCGCCGCATCCGGGCGGGCAGATCGATGGCATTTCCTATGCCTTCCACTTTGATGCCGCGCTCTATGCCCGGTTTTTGCGCGGCCATTCCGAGCGCAACGGCGTGGTGCGAACCGAAGGCAAGATCACCGGCATCAACCGCAACGCACAGAACGGTTTCATCCGCTCCGTCACCCTGGAATCGGGCGAAGAGGTCGCGGGTGAGCTGTTTATCGATTGCTCGGGCTTCCGCGGCCTGCTGATCGAGCAGGAGCTGGAAACCGGCTATGTCGACTGGAGCCATTGGCTGCCCAGCGACAGGGCGATTGCGGTGCCGACCGCCAATGTCGGCCCGATCCGGCCCTATACCCAGTCAATCGCCCATCCGGCCGGCTGGCAGTGGCGCATCCCGCTGCAACACCGCACGGGCAATGGCCACGTCTTTTCCAGCAAGTTCATGAGCGAGGACGAGGCGACCCAGATCCTGCTGGATACGGTAGAGGGCGGAACCCTGGCCGATCCGCGCACGATCCAGTTCAAGACCGGCATGCGTAAGCTGGCGTGGAACCGCAACGTGATCGCCCTGGGGCTTGCCTCAGGATTTATTGAGCCACTGGAATCAACCTCGATCCACCTGGTGCAGAATGGCATCGCCCGGCTCATTTCGCACTTCCCCGACCGGCATTTCGCACAGTCGAACATCGATACCTATAACCGCCGGATCGCCTATGATTATGAGCGGATCCGCGATTTCATCATCCTGCACTACACCGCCAACCAGCGCGACGAGCCGTTCTGGCGCCATGTGCGCGAAATGGAATTGCCGCAAAGTCTGCGCGATAAGATCGAGCTGTTCAAGGCGACCGGGCGGATCTTCCGCGAACAGGAAGAACTGTTTGCCGAAGTGGGTTGGTTCCAGGTCCTGATCGGGCAGAACGTCCTTCCGGAAACCTATCATCCGCTGGCCGATGCGCTGACCCGCGATGAACTGGCCGGGTTCCTGAATGACCTGAAGACGATCCTGGCAGCGCCGGTGCCGCGGCTGCCAAGCCATGCCGAATTCATTGCGCAAACCTGCGCTGCCGAGCCGGCCCATGCCGGCTAACCTGTTCCTTCAAGCCAGAGGCATTGCCCGATGATCCGTTCGCTGCTCACCGCTGCCAGCCTGCTGGCCATGGCCCCTGCCGCGCTGGCGCAGGCGGCCCCCCCGGTGGCCGCGCAATCGGTGGCCGCGCAATCGCTGGCCGAGGTGCGCGCCCGCACGCCCAACCAGGAAGTGGTTTACTTCGTCCTGCCGGACCGGTTCGAAAACGGCGATCCGAAGAACGATACCGGCGGTCTGAAGGGTGATCGGCTGAAGACCGGTTATGATCCGACGAGCAAGGGCTTCTTCCACGGCGGGGACCTGAAAGGTCTGACCAGCCGGCTCGATTACATCCAGGGAATGGGCGCGACGGCGATCTGGTTTGCGCCGATCTTCAAGAACAAGGTTGTTCAGGGCCCCAAGGGTGATGAGAGTGCCGGTTACCACGGGTACTGGGTAACCGATTTCACCCAGGTCGATCCGCACTTTGGCACCAACGCCGATTTCAAGGCCTTTGTCGATGCCGCCCATGCGCGCGGCATGAAGGTCTACATGGACATTCTGGTCAATCACACGGCGGACGTGATCCAGTATCGCGATCCGGGCGACTATGCCTATCGCAGCAAGGCGGACTATCCCTATTCGCGCCGCGGCGGGCCGGGCGGGGCGCCGATCAATCCCGGCTTCAACGGTGACAATGATCCGCGGCCGGAAAACTGGGCGAAGCTGACCGACCCGAGCTGGGCCTACACGCCCTACGTTCCCAAGGAAGAGGCCTCGGTCAAGGTTCCTGCCTGGCTGAACGATCCGATCTATTACCACAACCGGGGCAATTCGAACTGGGTGGGCGAAGGCGCGGTCTATGGCGATTTCGTAGGCCTCGACGATGTGGCGACCGAGCATCCGCGGGTCGTGGCCGGGATGATCGAGATCTACGCCAGCTGGATCGAGCGCTTCGGCATTGACGGGTTCCGGATCGACACGGCCAAGCACGTCAATCCCGAATTCTGGCAAGCTTTCGTCCCGGCGATCCTGCAGGTTGCCAAGAACAAGGGCATTCCGAACTTCCACATCTTTGGCGAAATCGCGACGCAGGATATCGATCCGGCGCTGCTCGCGCGCTGGACCCGCGTTGCCGGGTTGCCATCAAACCTCGACATGGCCTTTGCCAGCGCGGTGGTGCAGGCCAGCTCGGGCAAGATCGGCACCAATGTGCTGGCTCGCCTGTTCGAGGATGATGCGCTCTACGAAGGCGGCGAGAAGGCGGCGCTCAACCTGCCGACCTTCCTGGGCAATCATGATTTCGGCCGCTTTTCGATGTTCGTGAAGCAGTTCAACCCGGGCATCAGCCACGATGAACTGCTGGCCAGGGTGATGCTGGGCAATGCCATGCTGCTGACCCTGCGCGGGGTACCGGTGGTCTATTATGGCGATGAGCAGGGCTTCATCTCGGATGGCAATGATCAGCTGGCGCGTGAGAACATGTTCCCATCAAAGGTTGCGGTCTATAACGACAACGACCTGATCGGGACCGAGGCGACCACCGCCCAATCCAATTTCGATCGCAATCATCCGCTTTACCGCCAGATCGCCACGCTGGCCGAAGTTCGCAAGGCGACCCCAGCGCTCTATGCCGGTTCGACGATTGGCCGCGCCTTCACCGATAAGCCCGGCCTGTTCGCCGTGTCGCGGATCGACCCGCAGACCGGGCAGGAAGTCGTGCTGGCATTCAATACGTCGAACCAACCGATCACCCAGCGTGTTGCGATTGAGCCGCGCAGTTTGACTTTCAAGCCGCTTGCCGGTCAGTGCGCACGCAGCGCCGACGCACCCGGCAGCCTGACCATTACCCTGCCGCCGCTCGGCTATGCCGTTTGCGCCGCGCAGGAAACCAGCGTGAGTGCCCGATGAATCGCCTGACCCGAATTGAAGCTTCCGGCCAGGACCAGGTCGGGAGCGAATGGTGGCGCGGCGCGGCGATCTACCAGATCTATCCGCGCAGCTTCCGCGATTCCAACGGGGATGGGATTGGTGACCTGCCCGGGATCACCGAGCGGCTGGACTATGTGGCCCAGCTGGGTGTCGATGCGATCTGGATTTCGCCGTTTTTCACCTCACCGATGGCTGATTTTGGTTACGATGTGGCCGATTACTGCGGCGTCGATCCGATCTTTGGGACACTGGCCGATTTCGATGCGCTGGTTGCCCGCGCGCATGAGCTGGGCATCCGGGTAACGATTGACCAGGTCTATTCGCACACATCCGACCAACACGCCTGGTTCGTTGAAAGTCGCGCCAGCCGGGATAGCGCCAAGGCTGACTGGTATGTCTGGGCCGATGCCAAGCCGGATGGTTCGCCGCCGACCAACTGGCAGTCGGTGTTTGGCGGCCCGGCCTGGACCTGGGATGCGCGGCGCTGCCAGTATTACCTGCACAATTTCCTTTCCAGCCAGCCGCAGCTCAACTGCCACAACCCGGCCGTGCAAGAGGCGCTGCTGGGCGTGGCGCAGTTCTGGCTTGATCGCGGGGTCGATGGCTTCCGGATCGACGCGCTGAACTTCGCAATGCACGATCCGCTGCTGCGCGATAACCCGCCGGCCGAATCCGATGGCAAGCCGCGCACCCGCCCGTTCGATTTCCAGCAGCAGCTGTTCAACCAGTCGCACGCTGACATCCCCCGCTTCATCGAGCGGATCCGCGGCCTGACTGATAGCTACGACGGTATCTTCACCGTTGCCGAAGTGGGCGGCAAGGATGCCGAGCGCGAGATGAAGCTGTTCACCAGCGGCGAGGCCCGCCTGAACAGCGCTTACGGCTTCGATTTCCTTTACGCCCAGCAACTGACCCCCGCGGTGGTGGCGCAGGCGTTGGGCCAGTGGCCCGATGCGCCGGACATCGGCTGGCCGAGCTGGGCATTTGAGAACCACGATGCCCCGCGCGCCCTGTCGCGCTGGTGCGCACCGGATCAGCGCGATGCCTTTGCCCGGCTGAAAGTGGCCCTGCTGGCTTCGCTGCGCGGCAATATCATCGTCTATCAGGGCGAGGAACTGGGCCTGACCCAGGTCGACATCCCGTTCGAGCAGCTGCAGGACCCTGAGGCGATCGCCAACTGGCCGCTGACGCTGGCCCGCGACGGCGCGCGGACCCCGCTGCCGTGGCAGGCGCAAAGCGAGCAGGGTGGCTTCACCGCCAGCGCCGCGCCGTGGCTGCCGCTGGGCGAAGAGAATATGGCCAAGGCGGTTGACCGGCAGGAAAGTGATCCGGCCTCGCTGCTGAACCTTACCCGTACCCTGCTGGCGCTGCGGCACCAGACCCCGGCGCTGCGCAACGGCACCTGCGAAGTGGTACTGGTCGACGAAGCGCGGCTGGTGCTGCGTCGTAAGTCGGCCGGGCAGGTTGTGGTTGCGATTTTCAATCTTTCATCAGCCGATGCGGCCTGGCCCGAAGACCAAGGAACTAGCGGCGAGGTGATTTTTGCGGCCAACGGGGCAGAACCCGGCCGCTTGCCGGCCTTTGGTACCGTGCTTATCCGGGAGAGCAATTGACATGAAGCCGATCCGTTTTGCGCTTGGCCTTGGCCTGGCGTTGGCAGCTGCTCCGGCGCTGGCTCAGCAGGCGCCCGTTACGGCCAGCTCACCCGATGGCGCGGTCAGCGTGGCGGTGACGATCGATGGCGATGGCCGCGCAGCCTATGCCGTAACCCGCAAGGGCAAGCAGATCATCGCACCATCGCGCCTTGGCTTCCTGTTTACCGATGAGGCAAAGATCGACCGCCGCCTGACGATCACCGGCCAGGAAGTGCGGGACTTTGACGAGACCTGGACCCAGCCGTGGGGCGAGTGGGCGAATATCCGCAACCGTTACCGCGAGTTCAAGGTCCACCTGAAGGAAACGACGGCCTTGGCGCGGGTCTTTACCGTTACCTTCCGGCTTTATGAAGACGGGGTCGGGTTCCGCTATGAGTTTCCGCAGCAGCCCAACATGGCGAAGACCAACATCGCCGACGAGCTGACCGAGTTCGCCTTCGCCCAGGATGGCACAGCCTGGTGGAAGCCGGCCTTCCTGTGGAACCGTGAGGAATACCTTTACAACAAGACCCCGCTTTCGGCGGTCAGCACGGCCGATACTCCGGTCACGATCAAGCTGGCTGACGGCACCCATGTGGCGCTGCACGAAGCGGCGCTGGTCGACTATTCAGGCATGGCGGTAACCCGCACCGAAGGCACTACGCTGCGCGCCAACCTGACGCCCGGCGCGGGCGAGGCCAAGGTTCGCAAGACGGGGGGCTGGAGCACGCCCTGGCGCACGCTGATTATCGCCGATGATGCACCCGGCATCTATCACAGCCACCTGATGCTGAACCTGAATGAACCCAACAAGCTGGGCGACATGAGCTGGTTCAAGCCTGGCAAGTTTGCCGGGGTCTGGTGGAACATGATCAAGGGCGAATGGTCTTGGGCGCGCGGGCCGAAGCACGGCGCGACCAATGCCAACGTCAAGAAGTACATCGATTTCGCCGCTGCCAACGGCGTGCCGGACGTGCTGGTCGAAGGCTGGAACGTGGGCTGGGACGGTGATTGGTTCGGCAATGGCTGGGACATGGACTTTGCCAAGCCGACCGAAGACTTCGACGTGAAGGCGTTGGCAGCCTATGCTAGGAAAAAGGGCGTTCGCCTGATCGGCCACCACGAAACCGGCGGTGCCGCGACACACTATGACAACCAGCTCGACAAGGCGTTCAAGTTCGCCGCCGACAATGGCTACATGGTGGTCAAGACCGGCTATGTCACCGACGCCGGCCAGATCGAACGGGTTGATGCCGATGGCAGGAAATACCGCGAATGGCATCAGGGCCAGTGGATGACCAACCACTTCGTCCGCGTGGCCGAGGCGGCAGCCAAGTACAAAATCGCCTTTGACAGCCACGAGCCGGTCAAGGGCACGGGCCTGCAGCGGACCTATCCCAACTGGGTGGCGCGCGAGGGCATGCGCGGGATGGAATACAACGCCTGGCTGGGTGGCAAGAACCCGCCGGAGCATGAAGCAAACCTGGTCTTCACCCGGATGCTCGAAGGGCCGATGGACTTCACCCCGGGCGTGCTGAGCCTGAAGGGTGCGGAGAACAGCGACCTGCTTTCGACCGTGGCCAAGCAGCTGGCGCTTTACGTGGTGATCTATTCACCGGTGCAGATGCTGGCCGATACGCCGGAGAACTACGCCAAGTTCCCGAAGGAGATGAAGTTCATCCGCGACGTTCCGACCGACTGGCAGGAAACCCGCGTCCTCAATGGCGAGATTGGTGACTATGTCACGATCGCCCGCAAGGAGCGCGGCGGCGAAGGTTGGTATGTCGGCGCGGTGGGGGATGAGAATGCCCACACCGTGTCCTTCAAGCTGGACTTCCTGACCGCGGGCAAGCGCTACAAGGCGGAAATCTATCGCGATGGCGATGATGCGGATTACCGTACCGACAAGCGCCATTCGATCGCAATTGAAAGCAAGGTGCTGACCAGTGCCGACAGCCTGACCCTGCGGATCGCTCCGGGCGGTGGCTTTGCAATTCGGCTGGTACCGGCCAAGTGAGGGCGCTGGGCGGCCTGCTGGCGCTGATCGGCGCTTTGCTGGCCGCCCCGGTGCTTGCCCGCGAGCAGACCGGGCGGTTCCTTGAATACGAACACGTCGCCGCCGCCGGCCTGCCCGAGCAGCGGCTGACGATCTGGCTGCCGCCGGGCTATGATCGCGGTAACCGGCGCTATCCGGTGCTCTATATGCACGACGGGCATAACCTGTTCGATCCGGCCAAGAGCAACTTCAACAAGGTCTGGGCCGCCGACCAGGCGATGTTGGCGGCGATGAAGCGCGGCAAGGTTGCGCCGCACATTATCGTGGGCGTGTGGGCGCCGGGCCGGGACCGCTATCGTCAGTACCTGCCGCAATCGCTCTATCAGGCTTCAACCGGTACCCCGCGCGCGGCGATGGACGCGATGACGGGCGGGCCAGTGCTGAGCGAGGCCTATCTCGATTGGCTGGCCGGTCCGCTCAAGCAATGGGTCGACGCCAGTTTTCGTACCCGTCCGGGCCGCGATGATACGGCGATCATGGGTTCAAGCATGGGCGGGCTGATGAGCTGCTATGCCTTTCTGGAACGGGCTGAGACCTATGGCCGGGCGGGCTGCATTTCGTCGCACTGGCCGGCAGCTGATCCGGCGAAAGTTGGTTCGGCAAATCCGGAACTGATCGCGCTTTGGGATGGCTGGTTCGCGGCGCGGCTGGGCCAGGCCAATGGCCGCCGGGTGTGGATGGACCACGGCACGGCCACACTCGATGCCTTCTATGCGCCTTACCAGCAGGCGATCGACGCGCGCATGGCCGCGAGCGGCTGGCAGCGCGGACGCGATTGGGAAAGCAAGGTTTACAATGGCGCCGAGCACGAGGAAAACGCCTGGGCACGCCGCCTGCCCGAAGTGTTCGGCTGGCTGCTGCGCAAGTAGCCCGATCAAGTAGGGCGGGGCAGGGCGGTCGTCGCCTTCATCCGCTCCATCGAAAAGCTGGAACTAACATCGGCCAGGTCGGGGATCGCGGCGATCAGCTTGCGATAGATCCGATCATAATGGGCGATATCGTGCACCACCAGCTTGAGCAGGTAATCGACATCGCCGGCCATGCGGTGGCATTCGACGATCTCGTCGATTGCGGCCACCCCGCGCGAAAAGGCTTCCAGCCACGCCGGGTCATGGCGGTTGGTGCGGATCGAAACGAAGACCGTGGTGGCAAGGCCGAGCTTTGCCGGATCGACCAGCGCCACCCGGCGGGCAATGATCCCGCTATCCTCCAGCCGCTTGATCCGCCGCCAACAGGCGTTGCTGGACAGGCCGACCCGGTCCCCCACGTCCTGGACCGCCAGCGAGGCATCACTTTGCAAGACCGCCAGGATCGCCCAATCAATCGAATCCAATTGCGATGAATTGTCATTCATTGGGATAAAATTGCATAGATTGGGCAATCAGTCCATAAAAACGGTGAAGATTTTGCATCATTTTCGGCATATCCTTGCAGCAGAAACCGGGAGAGCATGCCATGTCCCTCAAGACCCTCTTCACCGAGCACCCTGCCAGTGTTGATGAGACCTATGGCGAACATCTGGTCATGGCGACCGGCTTTGGCACGCGGATGATCCTGGGCGGCTTCGCCTGCCTGCTTCACGGGATCTTTCCGTTCCTGTTCGTGAAGACCGGCAGCGCGCAGATCAGCACCCTGCACGAACGCATGGTCACGAACCGCCGCACCAAGCAGCTGCCGGCAATCCTCGATTTCGTGATCTGAACAAAAAACCGGCCCGGCGCTGGGCCGGACCGGTTTTGTGTTTCAACCTTGCGACGTGGGCTTAGTCGCCCAGCGCCTTATCCTCGTGCGCCCGCTTGATCACGTAATGGCGGATCGCTTCGGCCTGCTGCGGCGTCAGCTCGTTCTTCCAGCTGACCATGCCGTTGGCGGAGAGCGCGCCGCCGATCACGATATCGTTCCACATCTTCGCGTCTCCGAGCGATCCTGCGCGGCGCAGGTCGCGGGTCAGCGAGGTGCCGATTGCCGCATCGCCGTGGCAGACGGCACAGAACTGGCCGAACTGCTTCTGACCTTCAGCCAGTTGAGCCGGAGTGCCGGTCAAGGCCGGAGGATCGAGCGGCGGCGGAGCGGCCGAATCCATATCGGGCAGCTTCGCCTTGCCGCCCAGCTTGAAGACCAGCAGCCGCGACTGGTTGCGGATCGGACCATTGGGTTCAGACAGGTAGCCCGCGGTAATCGGCCAGGCGCCGCCCCATCCGGCCAGGACCGCAACATATTGCTCGCCCTTCACCCGGAAGGTTGAAGCCGGCGCGACAATCCCGGTCTGCGCGTTGAAGCTCCACAGCTTCTTGCCATTGGCAGGATCAAAGGCGTTGAATTCGCCAGCCATGTTGCCCTGAAACAGCAGGTCGCCTGCGGTCGAGAGCAGGCCGCCGTTCCAGGCACCAGGATACTTGATCGTCCATCGCGCCTTCTGCGCGACCGGATCCCAGGCCACAAGTTCACCCGTGGTGACCGCCTTGGCCCCGGCCCGGACCGCCTTGTCCGCCGGCAGCATACCCGAGGCCAGGTCCAGACCGACATTGAAGCCCTGCTTGTTGGCCTTCCAGTTCGGGTTGTGAATGAAGGCGAACGAGTTGTTTATGGCGGGAATATAGACCAGCCCGGTTTTGGGGTTGAAGGCCATCGGGTGCCAATTGTGTGCGCCGATCGGACCCGGCGTGCCAAGCCACAGCTTGCCGGTGCGGTAATAGCGCGAATCCGGATTTTCGATCGGCCGGCCGCTCTTCATATCGAAACCGGTCGCCCAGTTGACAGGGACATAGTTCTTCGCGCTGATCAGCTTGCCGGTTTCCCGGTCAAGCACGAAGAAGAAGCCGTTCTTGGGCGCCTGCATCAGCACCTTGCGCTTGGCTCCGTCGATTTTCAGGTCGGCCAGCATGATGTGCTGGGTGGCGGTATAGTCCCAGGTCTCGCCCGGGGTGGTCTGGAAGTGCCAGACATACTCACCCGTTTTAGGCCGCAGCGCGACAATCGAGGAGAGATAGAGGTTATCGCCTTCGCCAGCCGAACGGTAGAACTGGTTCCAGGGGCTGCCATTGCCCACCCCGACATAGAGCAGATCGAGCTCTGGGTCATAGGCCATGGCATCCCACATGGTGCCGCCGCCGCCCTGCTTCCACCATTCGCCCTTCCAGGTGGCTTCGGCTTTCTTGAGATGCTCTTCCTTGTTCTTACCGGGCGCATCGGGCACCGAGTAGAACCGCCACAATTCCTTGCCGGTATCGGCATCATAGGCGGTCAGGAAGCCGCGCACGCCCATTTCCGCGCCGCCGTTACCAATCAGGACCATGCCATTGATCACGCGCGGGGCGCCGGTGATCGTATAGGGCTTGGACTGATCAAGCGTAACCACGCTCCACACTTCCTTGCCGGTCTTGCGATCCAGCGCCACCAGTCGCCCGTCGAGCGTGCCCATGAACAGCTTGTCGCCCCAGGCGCCAAAGCCGCGGTTCACCACATCGCAGCAAGCGGCAACGCCCCGCTCACCCGGGACCTTGGGATCGTATTCCCATTCGAGCTTGCCGGTGACCGCATCATAGGCCTTGGCCTTGGACCAGGCCGTCGTGATGTAGATCTTGCCATCAATGGCCAGGGGCGTGGCCTCTTGACCGCGCGCGGTATCAAGATCGGCGAACCAGGCCAGCCCGAGGTCCTTGATGGTAGTCTGGTTGATCTGATCGAGCGGCGAATGGCGCTGTTCGTCATAGGTACGGCCATAAGACAGCCATTCATCCGGATTGGCGGCGATGATCCGCTCCGCATTGACCGCGCCAGGCATTTCCGAACTGGGCTGCTGCTTGCATGCTGCCAACGGCAGCGCCAGTGCCAGCAGCGCCACTTTAAGGCGCATTCCATCAATCAAGCGGGCCATCCCATCCCTCCAATTCTGTACGCCCGGTGAATCCGGGTCGCTCCCTTGGCGGCAATTGTGCCGTTAATCGCCCGGTTAAGCTAGCCCTCTTGTGCAACACGGGTTATCACGAGGTATCGAGCAAAGGGAGCTTGGCGATGTGTGACGATCTGACCGCAATCGAAGAAGAACGCGCGCTGGAATTCCAGGGGATCGATCGCCGCGGTTTTGCTGCGCTGGGCGCGGCGGGGCTGGGTGCCCTGGCTGCACCGCTGGCTGGGTCCGTTCCGCAAGGCCTGACGGAACGGATGGTCACCCTCGCCACGCCGGATGGCAAGATGGATGCCTTCTTTGTGCATCCCGCCAAGGGCAAGCACCCCGGCGTGATCCTGTGGCCAGACATTGCCGGCCTGCGCGATGCCTACAAGGTGATGGCGCGGCGCCTGGCGGCCGATGGTTATGCGGTGCTTGTGCTCAACCAGTATTACCGTTCTGCTCCCGCCCCGCATTTCAAGGCCATTGCCGAATGGCGGACGCCGGAGGGGCAGGCCAAGCTGCGGCCGATGATCCCGTTGCTCACCGCCGGAGCGATAGAGCGTGATGCGCGCGCCGCGGTTGGCTGGCTCGACAAGCAGGCTGCGGTCAACGTGAAGCGCGGGATCGGCGCGGCGGGATACTGCATGGGCGGGCCGTTCACCGTCCGCACGGCCCACGCTGCACCGGGCCGGGTTCGCGCCGCGGCATCGTTCCATGGGGGTGGCCTCGTAACCGACAAGGCGGACAGTCCGCACCTGCTGCTGAAGGCAACCAGGGCCGGCTACCTGTTTGCCATTGCTCGCAATGATGATGCCCGCGCTCCTGCAGACAAGGACGCCTTGCGCGCGGCGGCAAAGGCCGCTGGCCGGGCCGCGGAAGTAGAGGTTTACCCCGCCGACCACGGCTGGTGCACGATTGACGCCCCGGTCTATGACAAGGTTCAGGCCGACCGCGCCTGGGCCCGGATGCTGTCGCTGTTCCGGGGGCTTTAGGCTCCGGAGCAGAATTCGCGGCGGTTGTCGCACGCCTCTCCCGATCCCATATTCACCCAGCAAGGAGACCGGACATGGCAGACAAGCTGAACCTGACCGAAGCCGAATGGCTGGAAAAGCTGGGGCCCGAGCGGTACCACATCCTGCGCCAGGCCGGGACCGAGCGGCCGTTTACCGGCAAGTTTGAGCGCAACAAGGAGACCGGAACCTATACCTGTGGCGGCTGCGGCGCGCCGCTGTTCGCTTCGGACGACAAGTTCGATTCCGGCTGCGGTTGGCCCAGCTACACCGCGCCGCTGCCGAGCGCGCCGATCGATGAGCTGGTTGATACCAGCCACGGTATGATCCGCACCGAAGTGCGCTGTGCCCGCTGCGATGGCCACTTGGGCCATGTTTTTCCCGATGGTCCGGCCCCAACCGGGCTGCGCTATTGCATCAACAGCGCCAGCCTGGATTTCGAGCCGGAGGAATAAGCACGCGGCCTGCATCAATTCTGCGATTCACCCCAGGTTACAAATCGCCTATGCAGAGCAGGACTGAGCCTTTGCCGGCTCGCTGGAGGGATTAGCAGACCGCAATGGCGCGCAAGGAAGTAAAGGGGCGCGGTACGCCCGAACGCGAGGAACCGTCGGGATTTAGCCGGTTTGTCCGCAGGCTGGTTGTCTGGGCAGTGTCGCTGGCTGTAGTTGGTGTGCTGGCGCTTGGCGTGGCGGTCGGCCTGACGGCGCGTTCGCTGCCGGAGTTTGAAGAGCTTAAGGGCAGCCAGGTTGGCCAGACCATTCTGGTGCGTGCCCGCGACGGCACCGAACTTGTCTCGATCGGGCCAAGCTATGGCCGTTGGCTCAGCCATGAGCAGATCCCGCAAATTATGCGCACGGCGATGGTTTCGGTAGAAGACCGCCGCTTCCATTCGCACCCCGGGATCGATCCGATCGGGCTTGCCCGTGCAGGTTTCGTCTCGATTTCGACCGGCAAGTCGGTCCGGGCGACCTCGACGATCACCCAGCAGCTGGCACGAACCGTCTTTCTGAACAACAACCGCAGCTATACCCGCAAATTGCGCGAGGCGGTGCTCGCCCTGGCGATGGAATGGAAATTCTCGAAGGACCAGATCCTCGAGCTTTACCTTAACAAGGTCTATTTCGGTGGTGGGGCCTATGGCGTCGATGCGGCCAGCCGCAAGTTCTTTGGCCATCCGGGCACCGAGATCACCTTGCCCGAGGCGGCGATCATCGCCGGCCTGGTCAAGGCGCCGTCGCACTATTCGCCCACTGCCGACAGCGAAGCCGCAATCGGCCGCGCCAAAGTGGTGCTGTCGGTGATGAAGGACAATGGCGATGTGACCCCTTCGCAGGCCGCCGCTGTCGATTTTGGCGCCATCAAGTTCGCGGCTGAAAAGGGCCAGAATTCGGTGCGCTATTTCACCGACTGGGCACTGCCGCAGCTTGACTTGCTGCTGCCTGACAACACCCAGGCGATCGAAGTCTGGACCACGCTTGATCCCAAGATGCAGGCGGCGGCGACCCAGGCAATCGAAACCAACACCCCCAAGGGTGCGCAAGGCGCGCTGGTCAGCATGGACCGCGATGGCGCGGTGCTGGCGATGGTCGGGGGCACGGACTACATCTCGTCCAACTATAACCGCGCCGTTAACGCTGTACGCCAGCCGGGTTCGGCCTGGAAGCTGTTCGTCTATCTGGCCGCGCTTGAGGCCGGCTATACGCCCAACGATCGCGTGGTCGATGAGCCCGTCACGATCGACGGTTGGAGCCCTCGCAACTCAAACGGGACCTATGCCGGTGAGATCGATGTTCGCACGGCCTTTGCCTATTCGAAAAACACGGTGGCGGCGCAGCTCGGCAACGAGGTGGGCTTCAGCGCGGTGGCGGGGATCGCCCGCCGCTTTGGCATCAGTACGCCGATTTCGACCGTGCCGTCGATGGTGCTGGGTACCAACGATGTCCGCGTGATTGATATGACCCGCGCCTTCGCCGCCGTTTCGGCCAAGGGTCGCGCGGTTGATCCCTATGGCATTACCAAGGTCCAGACGGTCGACGGCAAGGTGCTGTACCAGCGCGAGGTCCGGGAAGGGCCGATGCTGGTTCCGGCCTATGTATCGGCCGGGATTACCGACCTGCTGCAAAGTGCGGTCAGCACCGGCACGGGCCGCGCGGCCAGCATTGGCCGGCCGGTTGCGGGCAAGACCGGCACGACCAATTCGAACAAGGACGGCTGGTTCCTTGGCTTCTCGAGCGGGATCACCACTGGGGTTTGGATGGGGCGCGACGATGCCAAGGCGGTGCCGGGCCTGCAGGGCGGCACCGCCCCGGCTCGCGCCTTTGCCGCATATATGACCACTGCCGTGGCGAGCCGACCGGTCGAAAAGTTCGATACCGAGGTGACCCTGCCGGCCTGGCAGCTGGAGCCGGACGACGAGGCGCAGCTTGGCGGCAATCCGGACGAATACTATTATGCCGACGATCAGGGGAACATGGTTGAGCCTGACCGGCAAGAGCAGCTTCCTGCAGGGGGTGCGGAACCGAAGGCTCAGCCGCCTGCCGCAAATGATGAGTTCCTGCGCGAGGCAACCGGCAGTCGTCCCGGATGACCCACAACAAAAACCCCCGCCGGTCAGGGCGGGGGTTGTTGTATGCAGCAGCTTATAAGCCAGTTAGCGAATGCGCACCGGCAGGTAAGCAGCCGGCTGGCCGCGGCGCTGGACACGCAATAGCACCGCAGCGCGGTTCTCAGCCTTAGCAGCGCGGATAATCGATTCCAGATCGGCAATGGTCAGCACGTCGCGATAATTTGCCGAGAGGATCACATCGCCGCGCTGCAGGCCCTTGGCCCCAGCGTCTGACGTGCCATCGACCACCGAAATCACCAGTCCGCGGGTGTCGGCAGGCAGGCCAATCTGGCTGGCGATCTGCGGGGTCATCGGCAGAACCGAAAGGCCCAGCGCACGCTCGGCCAGCCCTTCGCCCTGCTTTTGCGGCGCGCGGTTATACCGGTCATCCGCGTCAGGGGTTGCCGGCGCGAACGTCTGCTTGGCCAGTTCCTCTTCGCTCGGGCGCTTGCCGACCGTGGCAGTCAGCGTCAGACGCTTGCCATTGCGCATCACCTCGATCGGGATCCGCTTGCCGGGGGCTGTATTGGCGACGATGAACGACAAGGTGTTGTCAGGCGCAACTTCCTTATTGTCGACCTTCACCACCACATCGCCCGGCTGCAGGCCCGCTGCGGCGGCAGCCTGGCCCGGCTGAACGGTCTGAACCAGTTCGCCCCGGTTGCGGGCCAGACCCAGCGAGTCGGCCACGTCTTCGGTCACGGGGACGATCGTAACGCCAAGGTAGCCGCGCTCGATCGCCTGGCCGCGCATCAGCTTGTCGACGACCGGGGCCGCAATATCCGCGGGAATGGCAAAACCGATCCCGACATTGCCCCCGGTGGGCGAGAAGATGGCATTGTTGATGCCGATCACATTGCCCTTCATGTCAAACAGCGGGCCACCCGAGTTGCCGCGGTTGATCGAGGCATCGGTCTGGATGTAGCGGCTGGCGCCCGATGAGCGGTGGACCGCCGAGACGATCCCCGAAGTCACCGTGCCGCCCAGGCCGAAGGGATTGCCGATGGCGATCACCCAGTCCCCAACGCGGGCTGCTTCGCTGTTGCCAAACTTGACGAAGGGCAAGGCCTTGCCCGCATCGATCTTGAGCACGGCCAGGTCCGATTGAGCATCGCGGCCGATCAGGCGGGCGGTGTGCTCGCTCCCGTCGCTCAGCGTTACGGTAATCGACTGGACTTCGCCCTGGCCATCGGCCGTGATCACATGGTTGTTGGTGACCACATAGCCATCGGCCGAAATGATAAAGCCCGAACCGAGCGACTGTGCCTCACGCGTGGTGGCTCCGCCGTTGCCACCGCCGAACAGGTCTTCGAATGGGGTACCGGCAAAGGGATTGCCATTGGCCACGCGCACGCGCTGGCGCGTGGCGATGTTCACCACCGCAGGCTGCAATTGCTGGGTCAGCTCGGCAAAGCTGGCTGGCGCACCGGCGCGGGGCACAACAGCCTCCATCCGGGCGGCGTCGTTCTGCGCAACCTGTGCCCCGGCGGGAATGCCGGTCAGCACCGAAACGGCCGCACCTCCAACCAGAAGTGCACTCGTTACTCCATAGGCGTATCGCACGTGTTCAGCTTCCTCTTCAAATTCGTCACACCCTGCAGCGGGCGCGGGATGGATTCAATCGTTCCAGCCTGAACCGGAATTGAATGGTTCCACCAACGTCACTTACCGGCCTTTGAACTGCCGCAAGTATTCGTTGTTTGGCGACAGGATGATCGTGCTGCTGCCCTTGTTCGCCTGATTGGCGAAGGTGGCGTCATAGCTCTTCATCGCCCGGTAGAAATCATAGAAGGCCGGGTCCTTGCCAAAGGCGGCGGCATAAATCTGGGTTGCTTGCGCCTCGGCTTCCGAGGTGATCAGCTGAGCCTGTTTCTGGCCCTGGGCCTGGATCGTGGTTGCTTCCTGCTCACGTGCGGCCTGCATGCGGGCGAACGCGGATTCAAGCGCGCCGGCGGGCAGGTCAGCGCGTTGGATCCGCACGTCGATCACCTGGGCGCCATATTCACGGGCCTGCCGATCAAGGTTCTGCTTGATCTGCGTCATCGCTGCGCCGCGTTCGGCATTGAGCAGCGATTGGAAGGTGCGCTTGCCCAGTTCCTGGCGCAGAACCGAAGTCATGATCGGCTGGAGCTGGCTCATCACCCGGTCGGTTGTGCCGGCGGTCTTTACCATCTTGACCGGGTCGATGATCCGGAAACGGGCATAGGCCGTGACTTCCAGCCGCAACTGGTCGGTCGATAGCACGGTCTGACGCTCCATCGGGAAGGAGAGCAGCCGCTTGTCGATCCAGACCAGCTGTTCGATAAACGGAATGCGCCAGCTAATCCCAGCGCCGGTCGAACCGAAGGCCTGGTTGGGCTTGAAGGCGTTGATCTTGCGAACCGGCTCACCGAGTCGCACGACCACCACCTGCTGCGTTTCAGGCACGATCACGATCGAGGACATCGCCACGATCGCGGCTGCACCCAGCGCCAGCACGGCGCCCTTGTTGCGTTGCCACAGGCTGGTCAGCATCACTGGCCTCCCGCGGCAGGCGCCGCTTCCGGCGCACGGCGGCGCAGTTCAGGCAAAGGCAGGTAGGGCGTTACGCCATTGGCTTCGACCACGACCTTGTCGTTCGATGACAGCACGCGTTCCATGGTTTCGTAATACATTCGCCGCTTGGTTACTTCGGGGGCCAGCCGGTACTCGGCATAGACCTTGTCAAAGGCCGCGGCCTCACCCTCGGCGCGGGCCAGGGTCTGCTGCGCCCAGGCCTGGGCATTGTTCTTGTCGCGCTCGGCCAACTGCTGGGCAACGTTGACCTTTTGGAACGCGTCAGCAACCTTTTCTGGCGGATCGGCCTTTTTGATATCGACCCCGATTACGTTGACGCCGGTGCGATAGGCATCAAGGATGTCCTGCATCCGGCGGCGGGTGTTTGCTTCCAGCTGGCCGCGGCCGGTGCCATCCCACACGGCCTTCAGCGGCACTTCCGCCACCGACAGGCGCATGGCCGCTTCGGCCACATCGCGCACGGTTGACTGGGGGTCGGTCGAAGCGAAGGTGAACTGTTCCAGGTTCTTTATGTTCCAGCGCACCTGATAAGACAGGTCGATCAGGTTCTGGTCGCTGGTCAGCACCAGGTTTTCGCCCTCTCCCTCGGGGATCACATCATTGGTGACCGAGGTGACATCGCGTGTCTCAACCTTCTGGAATGGCCAGGGCGCCGTGAAGTTAACGCCCGAACCGATCGTGCGGCTGTACTTGCCAAAGGTCGTGACGATGCCCTGCTCCTTGGGGCTGAGCTGGTGGGTCGAGCTGCTGAACAGCCACAGCAGCGCCACGCCACCCAGGATCACCGGCCACCAGCTCTTGCCGTTGGCGCGCGGTGGGAGCGAGGGGAAGCCGCCACCGCCGCCGCCTCCACCACCGGGGCCCTTGCGCTTGGCGCGGAAGATGTCCTCTATATTGGGCGAACGGCGTTCACCGGCATAGTCGTCCGGCTTGAGCCACGGATTACGCGGGCCCGATGGGCCGGGCGGATCGCCGGCCGGTGCGCCATCGCCGGGCGGAGTTGCAGGAGGCTCTTCGCCACCGCCGCTGCCGCCAGCATCGTTTCCATTGCCCCACGGGCTCTTGCGCCCAGCCATAGCCAGCCACTGACCCGGCCTGAAACTGCCATTTGCACTCATGCACTTCGTTATAGGTAGTACTGGACCAAAAAACAGGGTCTCGCTGCGCTTTTTCCTTGCTAGGGGGCGGGCCATAGCAAACGGAGGCTCCCATTGAGCAATACTGATGCACTGAAGTCCCTCTTGCCCCCCCTGGCCCAGGCCCGGTTGCAGTCACTGCGGCTGGCCGATGGCGCGGCCACGGTGATCCTTGATGCCAGCGGCTTTGACGGGATCGAGCGAGACCGGCTGGAGGCAGCGGTGAAGGAAGCGCTTGGGGCTGCGCCAGACGTGAACGAAGTCCGCGTGGCGATGATGGCAGACAAGCCCAAGCGGCGGATCGTCGCGGTCGGTTCAGGCAAGGGGGGCGTTGGCAAGTCGACTGTTTCGGCCAACCTGGCCGTTGCTCTGGCCCGGTTGGGCCGCAAGGTCGGACTGGTCGATGCCGATATTTATGGCCCGTCGCAGCCGCGTCTTCTGGGCACCGAGGGCAAGCGCCCCGATGCCCGTGAAAAGCAATTGCTACCGGTGCCCAGCGCATTCGGTGTTGGCGTCCTGTCGATGGGCAACCTGATTGAGCCAGGCAAGGCGATCGCCTGGCGCGGACCGATGGCGGGCAATGCCCTGGGCCAGCTGGTTGATGCCGATTGGGGCGCGGCCGAGATCCTGGTGGTTGACCTGCCCCCCGGCACGGGCGACGTGCAGCTGACCATGCTCCAGCGCCACAAGCCGGCCGGAGCCGTGATTGTCTCTACCCCGCAGGACCTCGCGCTGATCGACGCCACCCGGGCGATGCAGCTGTTCGAAGTCGGCCAGGTGCCGGTGATCGGGCTGGTCGAGAACATGGCCGGCTATGCCTGTCCGCACTGCGGCGAAGTGTCCGATCCGTTCGGGCGCGGCGGCGCCGAAGCCGAAGCGGCAAGGCTGGGCCACGCCTTCCTCGGACGGATCCCGCTTGATCTCGCGATCCGTCAGGCCAGCGATGCCGGTGTCCCTCCGGCTGCAGGCGATGGCCCGCAGGCCGAGGCTTTCCTGGCGCTGGCCCGCCGCGTTGCGACCTGGTTGGACAATAGCTGATGCAGCTGACGCGGCGGGGCGTTCTGATCGGAGCCGGGGCAGCCGGGGGCCTGTTGGTCACCTGGGCACTGACCCCGCGCCGGTTCGATCCGCCGCTCGCCGCGCGAGAAGGCGAAACCGCTTTCAATGCCTGGCTCAAGATCGGGCGCGATGGCGTGGTGAGCGTTGCAGTGCCCGATCTGGAGATGGGGCAGGGGATCACCACGCTGCTACCGCAGGTCGTGGCCGTGGAACTGGGCGCGGACTGGCGCCAGATCGCGGTCGAACCGGCTCCGGTCAGCGGTGCCTATGCCAATGCCCCGCTCGCCGCGGAATGGCGCAGCATGTGGATGCCGCTGCTGCCGGATATGGCTGAGGGCGATGATAGCGTTCTTGCCAAGCGCTTTGGCGAGCGCGAAGCTTTCATGGCCACGGCAGACGGCACCAGCCTTGCCGCGCACGAAGCCGCTGCCCGCGCGGCGGCCGCAACCGCCCGCGCGATGCTGGCCATGGCTGCCGCTGCGCGCTGGGACGTCACATGGGAGGAGTGCGAGGCACGCGCCGGGTTCATCACCCACGGCAAACGGCGTGCCAGCTTTGCCGATCTGGTTGGAGAGGCCATGGCCTTCGATCCGCCCAGTCCGCCGGTGCTGCGCCCGCTGGCTGCGGCCGAGCGCGCAGTCGATCAGCCCGCTGGCGTCCGCCCGGCCTTCCCGCGTCTGGACCTGCCCGCAAAAGTTGACGGCAGCTATGCCTTTGCCGGCGACATTCGCCTGCCCGGCATGGTCTTTGCCGCGATCCGCCACGCACCGCAGGGTGAGGCAAGGCTGGGTACCCATGCTGCAGAAAATGCTGCACCGGTAAGCGGCCTGCTGCGTCTGGTCGAAGGGCCGGATTGGCTTGCGGCCGTGGCGCATGACTGGTGGTCGGCCGAACGTGCCCTGACCCTGATCGCGCCCAATTTTGCTGCGCAGCAAAAGCCCGACAGTGCCGTGATCGACCGACTGCTGGGCGAGGCGCTGCGTAGCGGCGATGGCAGTGAAATCGCGGCATCCGGAGATGGCGATCTGCTCCATGCTCCCTTTGACCATGCACGGCTATACCGCATTGCCCCGGCGCTCCATGCCCCGCTTGAAACGGCCAGCGCCACGGCCCGCGTCAGCGTGGACCGGGTTGAATTGTGGGTCGCCAGCCAGGCCCCGCAAGCCACGCGCAAGGCCGTGGCGAAGGCGCTCGATCGCCCGCTGGAAGAGGTGGTGCTTTACCCCGTTGGCGCTGGCGGCAGCTTTGATGCCCGGCTTGATATGCCCCATGCGGTTGAGGCCGCGATCATCGCGCGCGAAGTCGGCAAGCCGGTGCAGCTCACCTGGTCGCGCTGGCAGGAAGTGGTGCGCGACCTGCCACGTGCCCCGGCGCAGGCTGCGCTGGCTGCCAAGACCGCGCCCGATGGCTCGCTTGCCGCGCTCAAGCTGCGGGTGGCCATGCCGGCGACTACGGCCGAATTTGGCGCGCGGCTGTTCAAGGGGGCAGATCCGCTGTCCGCGCGCGCCGCGCAGGGGCGGGCCGATCCGCTGGCGCTGGCGGGTTGCGTTCCGCCCTATACGATCCCGCACCTGTTGGTGGAACACGTGCCCGCGGCGCTGCCGCTTTCGACCGGGCGCTTGCGCGGCAATGCCGCAGCCCTGGGCTGCTTCCTGATCGAAACTTTCGTTGATGAGCTGGCCGTGCGTTCGGGCCGCGAAGGCCTGTCCTATCGCATGGCCATGCTGGGGCAGGACATCCGGCTGGCGAATTGTCTGCAACGCGCCGCGACTCTGGCCGAATGGAGCGGCGGCCGCGGCGGCTCAGGGCAGGGCCTGGCCTGCCACCGGATGACGCTGGACGACCGCGTAGGGCGCATCGCGCTGGTCGCCGCTGCCCGGCACGACGAACGCGGCATCCGTGTCGACAAGCTGACTGCCGTGCTCGATATCGGGCGAGTGGTGAACATGGACATTGCCCGCCAGCAGGTTGAGGGCGGGCTGCTGTTCGGGCTGGGCCTCGCCCGCGGGCAGAGCACTGCCTATGCCGATGGCCTGCCGCTGTCAGGCCGGCTCAGCCAGCTGGGCCTGCCGCTGCTGGTCGATTGCCCGGAAATCGAGATCGAGTTCATCGAAGGCGATGCGCCGCCGTTCGATCCGGGCGAACTGGGCGTGGCTGTGGCCGCCCCGGCCATCGCCAATGCGCTTTATTCTGCGGGATCCACCCGCATGCACACCTTACCGCTTACCGGGGAACTTGCATGAACCTGCCCGCTGGCCACCCTCCTGTTGTCGCACCGCGCGTCGGCGTGCTGCTCGTCAACCTGGGGACGCCCGACGCACCCACGCCCAAGGCGGTTCGCCGCTATCTGAAGGAATTCCTGTCCGATCCGCGCGTGGTCGAGATTCCCAAGCTGGTCTGGTGGCCGATCCTCAACGGGATCATCCTCAATGTCCGGCCAAAGAAATCGGCTCATGCCTATGAACAGGTCTGGGGCCCCGATGGATCCCCGCTGGCCACGATCACCAAGGCCCAGGCCGAGGCACTGCAAGGGCAACTCGGCGAAGGTATCATGGTCCGCTGGGCGATGCGCTATGGCAATCCGGCGATGGGCATGGTGCTGGCCGAAATGAAGGCCGCCGGGTGCGAGCGGATCCTGATCGCGCCGCTTTACCCGCAGTATTCGGGCGCGACGACGGCAACGGTGGTTGATGAGCTTGGCCGGCAACTGGCGGCCATGCGCTGGCAGCCCAGTACCCGCACCCTGCCGCCCTATTACGATGATCCGCTGCACGTGGCCGCGCTGCGTGACGATCTGGCCCGCCAGCTGCTTGCGCTGCCGTTCGTACCTGAAGTGCTGCTGCTTTCGTTCCATGGTATGCCGGACCGGACCTTGCACCTTGGCGATCCCTATCACTGCCAGTGCCGCAAGACCGCGCGGCTGGTGGGCGAGGCGCTGCGGGCAGAGTTCCCCGCCTTGCGAATCGAGACGAGCTTCCAGTCGCGCTTTGGCCGCGCCAAATGGCTGGAGCCCTATACCGAAGAGACACTGACCGCCCTGGCCAAGGGCGGGGTAAGGCGGCTTGCCATTGCCGCGCCGGGCTTCTCCGCCGACTGCCTGGAGACCCGCGAAGAGCTGGCAATTCGCGGGCGCGAGGTGTTCGAGGAGGCCGGGGGGCTTGATTTTGCCGCGCTAGACTGTCTCAATACGTCATCTGCGGGGATGGCCATGCTCGAGGCGCTGGTGCGGCGCGAGCTTGGGGGATGGATTTAATCGTTCGATTAAGTTACATCAGTGTCAGTAACGGCAAAAGGACCCCCCATGGCCACGCTTGCTCCTGAAGCCCCGAAGTTTACCCATTGGAGCCAGTCCCAGCCCAAGGATGCGCTTGCGCATATCCCGGGTGAGGATGGTTGGCCGATCCTGGGCAACACCTTGCAATTGCTGGCCGATCCGGCTGGCTTCGGCAACCGCATGCGCGCCAAGTATGGTGATATCTATCGCAACAACAGCTTTGGTCGCCGCGGCGTGATCATGTTCGGCGCCGATGCGAACGAACTGGTGCTGTTCGACCGTGAAAAGATCTTCTCGTCCGAACAGGGCTGGGGCCCGGTGCTGGACCTGCTGTTCCCGCGCGGGCTGATGCTGCTCGATTTCGATCATCACCGCGCTGATCGCCGTGCGTTGTCGATCGCTTTCAAGCCGGGGCCGATGCGCCACTATGCGGGTGCGCTCAACCGCGGCATTTCCGAACGGGCGGAGGAATGGCGCGGCCAGGAAATCCTGTTCTATCCGGCGATCAAGCAGCTGACGCTAGATCTTGCCGCCGATAGCTTCCTGGGCGTGCCGCTGGGGCCCGAAGCCGATGCGATCAACAAGGCCTTTGTTGACATGGTCCAGGCCTCGATCGGCGTGGTCCGCAAGCCGCTGCCCTTCACCGCGATGGGCCGCGGGGTGGCGGGGCGCAAGTTCCTGCTCGATTACTTCACCCGCGAAACGCTGAAGCGGCGTGCGGCCGGCGGCGGGCAGGACATGTTCAGCCAGTTCGCCACCGCCACGCGTGAGGATGGCTCGCTGCTGCCGGTCGACGAAGTGGTCGATCACATGATCTTCCTGATGATGGCCGCGCATGACACGATCACCAGTTCGGCCACTTCACTGGTCTGGCTGCTGGCCAAAAATCCCGAATGGCAGGACAAGCTGCGCGCCGAGATCCTGGCCGTGACCGGCGGCGAGGGGCGGCCGCTTGCCTATGACGATCTGGGCAAGCTGGACCTGACCGAGATGGCCTTCAAGGAGGCCCTGCGGCTGATCCCGCCGGTCCCCTCGCTGCCACGCCGCGCGCTCAAGGACTTCACCTTCAAGGGCGTGCGCGTGCCTGCGGGAACCCCGGTCGGCATCAGCCCGGCAGCGGTCCACATGGAAGAAGAGCACTGGCCCGAACCGCACAAGTTCGATCCCCTGCGCTTCACCCCCGAACAGGTCGCCAAGCGGCACAAATACGCCTGGGTGCCGTTCGGCGGCGGGGCGCACATGTGCCTGGGGCTGCACTTCGCCTATATGCAGGTGAAGGTGCTGATGGCCCACCTGCTGAGCCGCTATCAGATTGAGATTGCCCCGGGCTACGAGCCTGAATGGCAGCCCTGGCCAATCCCTAAGCCCAAGGACGGGCTGAAGGTCAGCTTCAAGCCGCTTTGACCTGACGGGCAGTCGCTCAGGCTGCCCGTTGCTCCTGCGAATATTGTAAGGCGCTTGACAATAAAGCACCTGTCCATACTATGGCGGCATGAAACTTGTTTCGTCTTCAACCGCTTCGCTGTTCCCGACTCCGCTGGATGAGCTGACCTTTCAGTTCGAAGACCTGCCGCGCCTGCTGCGCCGCGTGGTGGACGAGGCCCTACAAGGATATGACCTCAGCCGCACCCAGTGGCGGCTGCTGGCCTATGTCCTGCGGCAGGAAGGCATGACCCAGACCGAGTTGGCCCGCTGTCTTGAAGTGGAACGGGCTAGTGCCGGTCTGGCGATCGACAGCCTGGAAAAGAAGCAGCTGGTTTCGCGCCAGCAGCACCCGGAGGATCGCCGCGTCTGGCGGATTGTGCCGACCCAGCGGGCGCGGGGCCTGCTGCACGAACTGCGCGAGACGGTGGATGAGGTTTATGCCCAGCTCTTCGCTGGCTTTGACGACGCCGAACTGGCCCAGCTGCGCGGCTTCTTTGATCGCATTGCCCGCAACCTGAAGGACTAGGAGCCGGCCATGGACAACCTCGCCACGCTCGATCCGTCAGCCCCGTATCGCTTTGCCGATGGCTCGGCGGATGCTGTCTTTGCCCGGTTGCGCCGGGAAGCTCCGGTTCACTATTGCCGGGAAAGCGCCTTCGGCCCGTTCTGGTCGATCAGCCGATACGACGATATTACCGCAATCGAGGCGCAGCCGCTCGTCTTCTCGTCCGAGGCCAGACACGGCGGGGTTTCGATCATCGATATCAACCCCGCCGAGGCGACCTATTTCGAATCCTTCATCATGATGGATCCGCCGCATCACACGGGTAAGCGCAGGGTAATTGCACCAGCCTTTACGCCTTCGGAAATGGCCCGGCTCAGCCAGTCGATCCGCGCCCGCACAGCGGCAAAGCTGGATAGCCTGCCGCGGCACGAGCCATGTGACTGGGTCACTGCCGTATCGATTGACCTGACCATCGACATGCTGGCGATCCTGTTCGATTTCCCCTGGGAAGAGCGCCACAAGCTGCGCGTCTGGTCCGATGCGATCACCTCGCTCGAGATGATGCGCAATGCGCCCGAGCAGCGCGTCGCCTTGCTGTTCGAAATGGCCGGGCGGTTCCATGAGCTGTGGCAGCAACGCTCCGCGGCCGAGCCGGGGCCGGACCTGCTATCGATGATGATCCATTCCAGCGACCTCAGCCAGATGGATGCCGCCGAATTCATGGGCAACATGGCCACGCTGATCGTTGGCGGGAACGATACCACGCGCAATTCGATGTCAGGCATGGTTGAAGCTTTCAGCCGCTGGCCTGAAGAGTGGGACAAGCTGCGCGCCCAGCCTGACCTGATCTCGAACGCCGCCAGCGAAATCATCCGCTGGCAGTGCCCGGCGATCCACATGCGCCGCACCGCGCTGGACGATGTCGAGTTCAAGGGCCACCAGATCCGCAAGGGCGACAAGGTGGTCTTGTGGTACATCTCCGCCAATCGCGAGGAAGAGATCTTCCCGGATGGGGACCGCTTTTTGGTCGATCGTGCCAATGCCCGGCGGCATCTTTCGTTCGGCTACGGCATCCACCGCTGCGTTGGAGCACGGCTGGCGGAACTGCAATTGCAGATCCTGTTGGAAGAGCTGCTGCAACGGAACCTGCGGGTCACGCTGGCGGGCCCGGTGGCGCGGGAGCCGCACCCCTTCCTGGCGATCATCAATTCGGCGCCGGTCGTGCTTTCAGCCGCCTAGTCCTTCGGCAGATACTTCACCGGATCAAGCGCGACGCGGTTGCGGCGGACTTCGAAGTGGAGCTGAGGTTCGCTGGCAAGGCCCGTCTGGCCGACAAGTCCGACGCGCTCGGTCGCTTTGACCTTGTCACCGTCGCGGACAGTGATCCGGTCGAGGAAGGAATAGGTCGTGGTCCAGCGGCCGCCGTGGTGGATGATCACGGTCAGGCCATATTCCTTTGGCCCCTGCCCGGCGAAGATCACCGTTCCAGCCGCTGCGGCGCGGGCGGCCGTGCCCTTGTCCGCCTTGATATCGATCCCGTCGTGGAAGGACGCATTGCCGTTGCGGGTCGCAAAGCCGCGGCGAATATCGCCGTTAAGCGGCCAGGCAAACCGTGCGGGCGGCTGAGTGCTTGTAACAGGCGCGCCGGGCGCCGGCCCTGGATCGGGCGCCATCCGCACCGATGTTCCCGCTGGGGGTTTGGCAGCAGTTGAGGGCAAAGCCGCAGGCGCGGCATCTGCCAACGGCGGCTTTGCCTTGGTCAGGGTGGGGATCACCAGCTTTTGCCCGGTCTGGATCGGTTTCTTGGGATCAAGCCCGTTGGCGGCAGCGATGGCGGACCAGGTTACGCCATAGTCCAGCGCGATGCCCAGGCTGGTTTCCCCATCCTTCACCGTGTGGGTGCGGCGACGGGGGATGACCAGCTTTTGGCCGGCACGGACCATGTAGGGTTCCTTGAGCCCGTTGGCCTCGATGATCAGCAGGCGCGGCACCGCCGCGCGGTTGGCAATGCCGCCCAGTGTCTCACCGGGCTGCACGACATATTCGGTTGCCGTCTTGGGATCATCGTTTGCCAAGAGCGGGGCGGCGGCCAGCCCGATAAGGGCCAGCGCGATACCGGCCCGCCGCATCAGCTGAAGCGTCCCGCCAATTCGGAAAGCGAACCCTCGTGGGTCAAATCGAGCTGCAAAGGTGTTACCGCCACAAAGCCATCCTGGATTGCCTCAAGATCGGTCGCATGACCGGGGGTATGTTCTATACCATTAAGACCAAACCAGAAATAGCGATATCCGCGCGGATCGATTCCTTCCACAACCGTCCCGCGCGAGTAGTCGTGGAAGCCCTGCCGGACCACGCGGATGCCCTTGACCTGATCCGCCGAAATGGCCGGGAAATTGATGTTGACCAGGGTGCGCGGGGCGAAGGGCAGGTCTAGCAGCGGGGCGATCACCTTGGCGCCCCAGGCCTCGGCCGCGCCGAAGGGAACGGCATCGCCCATGCCTTCGCTGGCATAGACCTGGCTCAGCGCGATTGAGCGGATTCCGGCCAACGCGCCCTCGATCGCGGCCGAGACCGTGCCCGAATAGGTCACGTCATCGCCCAGGTTGGCACCGCGGTTTACGCCGGACAGGATCAGGTCGGGTGCGGCGGGCATGATTTCCCGCAGCGCCATCATCACCGCATCGGTTGGCGTGCCCGACACCGAAAAGCGCCGATCGCCATGTTCACGCAGCCGCACCGGACGCGACAGGGTAAGCGAGTGGCCTGCGCCGGATTGCTCCTCTGCCGGGGCGACGATCCACACGTCATCCGAAAACTGCCGCGCGATCGCTTCCAGCACGGTCAGGCCCGGGGCGAAGATCCCGTCGTCATTGGTCAGGAGGATGCGCATGGCGACCTTTCGGGTCAGAGAGGAACGAGCCGGTCGATCCCGCCCATATAGGGCCGCAGCGCCGCCGGGATTTCAACCGAACCGTCTTCCTGCTGGTAATTCTCCAGCACGGCCACCAGCGTGCGGCCAACCGCCAGCCCAGAGCCGTTAAGCGTGTGGACGAATTCCGGCTTGGCCTTTTCCTCTGCGCGGAAGCGGGCGTTCATCCGCCGCGCCTGGAAATCGCCGCAGTTGGAGCAGGAGCTGATCTCGCGATAGGCGTTCTGGCCGGGCAGCCAGACCTCAAGGTCAAAGGTCTTCCTCGCGGTAAAGCCCATGTCGCCAGCGCAGAGCAGCACCTTGCGATAGGGCAGTTCCAGCGCCTGGAGGATCGATTCGGCGGCGGCCGTCATCCGCTCATGTTCTGCCTCCGACTGGTCGGGCGTGCAGATCGTGACCAGCTCAACCTTTTCGAACTGGTGCTGGCGGATATAGCCGCGCGTGTCCTTGCCCGCTGCCCCGGCTTCGCTGCGGAAGCAGGGGGTCAGCGCGGTCAGCCGGAGCGGCAGGGTTGCGCCATCAAGGATCTGCTCGCGCACCGAATTGGTGAGCGAGACTTCCGCCGTTGGGATCAGCCAGCGGCCATCGGTGGTCTGGAACAAGTCCTCGGCAAACTTTGGCAGCTGACCGGTACCGAACACTGCCTCATCTTTTACCAGTAAAGGAGTTGCGCACTCGGTGTACCCGTTCGTCTCGGTCTGATGATCCAGCATGAACTGGCCGAGTGCGCGCTGCAGCCGGGCCATCTGGCCCCGCAGGAAAGTGAACCGCGCTCCCGATATCAGAGCGCCAGTTTCAAAGCTGAGGCCAAGCTCAGGACCCAAATCCGCGTGCTCGACGGGATCGAAATCAAAAGACCTTAGCTTCCCCCACTTCGCTACCTCGACATTCTGCGTTTCGTCCTCGCCATCGGGTACAGCGGGATCGGGCAGGTTGGGGTAGGCGGCAAGGGCTTCCTGCAGGCTGGCGGAAAGCTCGCGGTCTTCCTGCTCCAGCTTGGGCAGGTTGACCTTGATCTCGGCCACTTCGGCCTTGAGCCGCTCGGCTTCGGCCGCATCGCCGCGCCCCATCGCCGCGCCGATCGCCTTAGATGCCTCGTTGCGCCGGTTCTGCGCCTCTTGCATTGCTGTCGCTACAGCGCGGCGCGCCGTATCGAGCGCCAGGATCGAACCGGCAAGCGGTTCCACGCCCCGACGGGCAAGGGCGGCATCAAAGGCGGCGGGATCGTCGCGGATCAAGCGGATATCGTGCATAGCGCTGGCGCTATGCCCTCCAAATGCAATGGTATCAAGGGAGGGGGGAAGTGGTGGGCGCGACAGGGATTGAACCTGTGACCCCACCCGTGTGAAGGGTGTGCTCTACCGCTGAGCTACGCGCCCACTTCCTACCAAAGGGCACCAGGGCCAATCAGCGAAGCGCGCCCTTAAAGGGGCCTGCGCGAATTGACAAGCGGGGAAAGCCGGATAGAGGCGCAACCATGACCGAAGAAACCCCTGCCAAGCCCGCCGCCGGTTCCGATGTGCCGCCCGATCGCCTTGCGATCAGCCCGCGCAGCCCCTGGTTCAACCAGGATGTGCTGATGCGCGGCGTTGGCATCCGCTTCAAGGGTGTGGTCCGCACCAATGTTGAGGAATACTCGATCTCCGAAGGCTGGGTGCGGGTCCAGGCCGGCAAGACCATGGACCGTCACGGACAGCCGCTGACGATCAAGCTCAATGGTCCGGTCGAAGCCTGGTTCGAAGACCTCGGCGATAATCCGCCGGTTGCCAAGGCTTAGATCCCAAGCTCTCGCTTGATGATCGCCGCGATGGGATCGCCATCGCGCGCGGCCGGTTCGGCCTTCGCCGGCTTGTTCGCGCGGGCCAGCACAGGTGCGCGGGCCGGTGCGGCGCGATCGCGCAGCTGTTCGCCCGGCATGGGCTTGCTGGCATAGATGAAGCCAGCCAGCGGCCAGTGGGTGCTGCCCAGGGCCTGGTTCGGGCCGTACCAGACGCGCACTTCGCTCCAGTCATTTTCGGGCGAGACATCGACAGCCTGGACATTGTCCTCGATTTGGCCGCGGCGGCCGTTGATCGGGCTCCAGTTGGCGTGGCGGATCAGCACGGTGCGCGAATCGATCACCTTGCTGACCGCGGCAATGTGGCCAAGGCGCGAATTGCCATTGGGGCGGAACGCCATGACCGCGCCCACCTTGGGCCTGGTGCCCCGGGCATAGCGTCCTTCGGCCTGATCCCACCAGGTATGGGCATCGCCATAGATCCGGATCCCTGAGACCTCCCGGGCATAGGGCACGCATTGCAGGTAGGGGGGCAGGCCATCGATCGCTGCTCCGCCTGCATCGCGATCATCAATATCAATCGCGCGCGCATGGGCCGGGCTTGCGGCGAGGACCAGCAGCAGAAGGGCGGGTAGAAGCGATCGGAACAGAACCATGCACCGCCTTCTGGCGAAGCGCGGTTAACGCCCGGCTTTTCGGAAAGGTTAAAAGCATAGCAAGTATCAACAGTGCGGCTTGCAAATTGGCCGCGGAAAGGTCAGGGCTGACGCGGTGAAACTCCCCCAGGTCATTATCATCGGGCGCCCGAATGTCGGCAAGTCCACGCTGTGGAACCGGTTGGTCGGCAAGAAGCTGGCCCTGGTCGATGACCAGCCTGGGGTGACGCGCGACCGCCGCTTTGGCGAAGCGCACTTGCTGGGCCTTGATTTTACCATCGTCGATACCGCCGGTTGGGAGGACGAAGACGCAGCCACCCTGCCAGGCCGGATGCGCCAGCAGACCGAGGCGGCGCTCGTTGGCGCCGATGTGGCGCTGTTCGTGATCGACGCACGCGCCGGGCTAACCCCGCTGGACGAGGAAATTGCCCGCAGCCTGCGCCAGTGCGATGTCCCGGTGGTGCTGGTGGCCAACAAGGCGGAAGGCAAGGCGGGCGACCACGGCCTCTACGAATCCTTCGGTCTCGGCTTTGGCGATCCGGTACCGCTTTCAGCCGAGCACGGCCAGGGCATGGCCGACCTGTTCGAAGCGCTGTTGCCGCATCTTAATGAACGCCAGCTTGAAATGGATGCCGAAGCAGAAGCAGCGGCCGAGCTGGACGACGAGGAAGAGTACGACCCCAAGGCTGTGCTCAAGCTCGCGATTGTCGGCCGCCCCAACGCGGGAAAATCAACCCTGATCAACCGGTTCCTGCAAGAGGACCGGCTGCTGACAGGGCCCGAAGCCGGGATTACCCGCGATTCCATCGCGATTGACTGGGACTGGCACGATCCCGCAAGCGATGAGGTCCGGCCCGTGCGTCTGATCGACACCGCTGGCATGCGCAAGAAGGCGCAGGTCATCGACAAGCTGGAAAAGATGGCAGTCGCGGATGCTCGCCACGCGATCGATTTTGCCGAAGTGGTTGTGCTGCTGCTCGATGCCACGCGCGGGCTGGAGCATCAGGACCTGAAGATCGCCAGCATGGTGCTTGAAGAAGGCCGTGCGCTGATGATCGCGATCAACAAGTGGGACGTGGCAGAGGATGCCTCGGGCCTGTTCAACGGTATCCGCAAGGCGCTCGACGATGGTCTCAGCCAGGTAAAGGGGCTGCCGCTGCTGGCGGTTTCCGCCCGCACCGGCAAAGGTCTTGATGACCTGATCCGCGCGGCCTTCGAATTGCGCGATGCCTGGTCAAAGCGCGTGCCGACCGCCCTGCTTAACCGCTGGTTTGATGATGCCCTGGCCAAGAACCCGCCGCCGGCACCCGGCGGCCGCCGGATCAAGCTGCGCTACATCACCCAGGCCAAGACCCGGCCGCCGGGCTTCGTGTTGTTCGGAACCCGGCTGGATGAATTGCCGGCCAGTTACCAACGCTATCTGGTTAACGGCATCCGCCGCGACCTGGGCTTTGATGCCGTGCCGGTAAGGCTGACGCTGCGCACCCCGAAGAACCCCTTCGCGAAGAAGTAGGCCTTCGGGGCGGGCGGGCCGGGATCAGCTCCCGGCGGCTTCGCTTTGCAGCTGAATGTAGTTCTGCAGGCCCATCCGGGCGATCATCTCGAACTGGGTTTCGAGGAAATCGACATGCTCTTCCTCGCTTGCGAGGATCGAGCGGAACAGGTCGCGGCTGACAAAGTCGTGCACCGTTTCGCAGTGAGCGATTGCTTCCCGCAGATCCGGGATCGCATCTTCCTCTAGCGCGAGGTCGGCCTTGAGAATCTCTTCGACATTCTCGCCAATGCGAAGCTTGCCCATGTTCTGGAAGTTGGGCAGCCCTTCCAGGAACAGGATGCGTTCCGCGACCTGGTCTGCATGCTTCATCTCGTCGATCGATTCGTGCCGTTCATGATCGGCCAGCTTCTTGATGCCCCAGTTGTCGAGCATGCGGTAATGCAGCCAGTACTGGTTAACCGCGGTCAACTCGTTGAACAGAACCTTGTTAAGGTATTCGATAACCTTTTTGTCGCCCTTCACGGCGGTTTCTCCCGGGAGATTGGTGGGGATTGATTGCGGGCATGACTATGCGCCGCAACCGGGGCCGAGAGCAAGCCTGGATTCCCGGAACTTCAGCCAGTTTTACGGGTTGGTTGCCAGTACTACTGGCGAGACTTACGATCGCCTTGCGTTAGGCTGGCTCAAGCCCTGCGGTGCACGCGCGCATGCGTTCTTCGATCAGCAATTCAGCGGCATCGTCAAGGCATTGGCCACATTGAGGCCGGCACCCAAGGGCTTCGTAAACGGCGTCCGGATCGCCGGGACAGCGCCGGGCAGCCTCGCGCAGCTGGCATTCGCGGATGGCATTGCAGACGCAGATATACATCGGCGGCTCCCGTTAGCTTCGACTCACTTAATAATGCGAATCGTTCGCATTCACAAGTGGCGGGCGGCGGGCAAGCGCCGTCCCGCTGTTAGCGACCGCCACAGCCACTCGATTGGTCCCTGTCGGTAGCGCATCAGCCACGGCTTGCTCCAGCCGAGCATGGCCGCCCAGCCGATCAGGACAAAACACCACTGCGCCAGAGATCCGATCCGTCCAACCAGGCCAAGGCCCCAGCCAAAGAAGCAGAAGGCCATGAGCACCGAGGTCAGCAGGTAATTGCTGAGCGCCGCCGCGCCGGCCGCTTGGAGGCGCTGGCCCAGGCGGGTCGGCAGCAAGCTTGGCGCTGCCAGGACAAGCAGGGCCGCCCAGCCAAGGGTAAGGGCCAAGTGCTGGGGCCCGGCCAGGCCGATTAGTAACTGGAACATCGCATCGGGCGGGAAATCCCTGCTCCAGGCCCAAACAGTCTGGGCGATTGCCAGCGGCAGGCCAAAGGCCAGACATCCGATGGCCAACCGCCAAAGCGCCCGGCGCGACCAACCTCCGGTGAAAAACCCGCTGCGGTAAAGTGCCATGCCCAGCAGCATCAGCGGCACAGTCTCTCCGAGCGACAGCAGCGTGAACAGCAGGGGCATGTAGAGGGTTTCCCGGAAGCGTTCTTCCAGCATGGTGAAGTAAGGCTTGCGCAGCGTGTTAACCTCATCGCGCGCCTGGGCCTCTAGCGCATCGTACCGGCTGAGGACTTCCGCCCGCGTGACCGGATCGGCCCGGCCGTCATGAACAGCCTCGGCGGCGGTCATGCTTGACCATCCTGCGAGGCCGAAGGCCCCGTGCCACAGCGCGAAGGCCGCCAGCCCCACCACCACCATCCGCCGCACCGGCCAGTGGCGCAGTACCAGGGCAATGGGCGCCAGCATGGCGTAAAGCATCAGGATATCGCCGCTCCACAGCAGCAGTTGGTGAAGGTAGCCGATCAGGAACAGCCAGCCGAGCCGCCGCAGTTGCCAGTAACCGCCATCCTTGCCGGCTGCATCGCGGCGTTCGACAAAAAGCAGCATCGAAGCCCCGAACAGCAGGGTAAAAAGCCCGCGCATCTTGCCTTCGAACAGGACCTGGCTTGAGGCGAAAGCCAGTTTGTCCAGCACTGTCGGCGGAGCGAGCAGGTCAGGGCTGAGCACGGCCGTCGAACCACCGGCAAAGCCGGCAATGTTGATCGTCAGGATGCCGAGCACGGCTATCCCGCGTATCAGGTCCAGCGCAGCGATCCGATCTGGCGCTGCGCGGTCGCTCATCTCAGTTCCGCACCGCGATGCAGCTCTGGCCGCTGGCGCTCAGCCGGTTGCAGGCTGCCTGGGCAGCGGCTTGCGTTACAAAGCCGCCGGCCTGCAACTTGGTTACCGCCCCCGCCCTGACATTCAGGCGGGGCCGGCCGGCAAGTTCGGGACGGCCGCGCAGCCGGCTCCACAGTGCATCAGCATTGCCGGGCTGCCCAAAGGCGCCAAGCTGGACGCGCCACGGACCGCTGACGCTTGTCGTTGCCCTGGCGGGAGACGGGGGTTGGGCGTCACCCGAATCAGGTTCTCCCCCGGACATCGCAGGCGGCAAGCCCTGCCAGACATTCACCGGCCGAGTTGCGACCGGACGGGCATAGTCGGCACCTGCCGCCGCAGGGCTTTCGTTGACCGCCTGGCTGGCCGCGCCAACGGCATCACTGGCCTGGTCCGAGCTCATCGTGCGCATGGCAACGCTGGCGACCGGCGCCGGAGCGGTCTGCACGGTTGAGCCAAGATCAGCGGCGGCCAGCTGGCGTGCGCGAGTGGCATCTGCCTGGCTGCGCAGTTCGTCTGCCAGGGCCACGGCCTGCTGGCGCTTGGGCATCGGCACGTGCTGGTCCATCTGGGCAAGCGCGGTTGTCGCCTGCGACAGGCCGGCCTGCTGGGCAAGGCTGACCAAGGCGTAGGCCCGGACCCAATCCTTGCTGACGATATCGCCGTTGAAGTGCCCGATCCCGATCAGATATTGCGCCCGGGGATCGCCCCGGTCTGCCGCGGCCCGCAGGAATGGCAGGGCTTGGGTTCGCTGGCCGCGCTGGAACAGCAACAGGCCGTAATTGTCACTGGCCTGGATGTGGCCCTGAGCTGCAGCGCGCCCGAACAGCGCTTCGGCCTGGGCCAGGTCCTGTTTCAAGCCCTTGCCCAGCTTGTAGGCCTGGCCGAGGTTGAACATTGCATCGGCATCCCCCTTTGCCGATTCAATCTGCCACAGTTGCGTTGCCGTGGCAAAATCGCCCCTTGACCAGGCATCAATGCCTGCGCGGCTATCGGCCAGGGCTGGTGATGCCATGACAAGTGCTGCGCCCCCGAGGACGCGGAAAAAAAGCGTGTGACCCATTTTGACTTCCCGACTTCGCCGCGGAGTTCAACGGAAGGGGGCCATTTGCCGGCCCGAACCCCCGCGTTCCGAGACGCCTGAGACTAAACTGACATAGTAAACTATCGGTTAGCAAAGGATTTATGGCGAGAGCTGCGTTTGGATTGGCCTCGTAACCCTTATACGCATTAACCCTATATTAGGGCCGTTCTGCGATCTCCCCGGTTTAGGTCAGCATGACCGAACTGGCATTTCGCAGGGGGTATAGGCTTTGCGCGTACTGGCATTGGCATCGCAGAAAGGCGGATCCGGCAAGACCACCTTGTCCGGGCACCTCGCCGTCCAGGCCCAGCGCGCTGGCGCTGGACCGGTCGTGCTGATCGATATCGACCCGCAGGGTTCGTTGGCTGACTGGTGGAATGAACGCGAAGATGATTATCCCGCGTTCGCGCAGACCACCGTTGCGCGCCTGGCAGCCGATCTTGCGGTTCTGCGCCAACAGGGCTTCAAGCTGGCCGTGATCGACACGCCCCCGGCGATTACCATGGCGATCCAATCGGTAATCTCGGTGGCAGAACTGATTGTTGTGCCGACCCGCCCCAGCCCGCACGATCTGCGTGCCGTCGGCGCGACGGTCGATCTGTGCGAACGGGCCGGAAAGCCGCTGATCTTTGTGGTCAACGCGGCCACGCCAAAAGCCAAGATCACCTCCGAAGCCGCTGTTGCTCTGTCGCAGCATGGCACTGTCGCCCCGATAACCCTGCATCACCGGACCGACTTTGCTGCCTCGATGATCGATGGCCGTACCGTGATGGAAGTAGAACCCAACGGCCGCTCCGCACAGGAAGTGGTCACGTTGTGGAACTACATTTCCGATCGGCTGGAAAAGAATTTCCGCCGCACGGTGTTCGCGGCGCCGGCTGCAGCTGCGATGTTGCCGGGTGCGCCGCGCCCCGCGGGCGGCTTTGGCCGCCGGGTCGCCGGTTCGTAAGGAGGCAACGGGACATGTCCGAACCCAAAACTTTTGCCTCGCTTTCACCGACTTTGTTGGCCCGGAAGGGCGGAGCGCGGCCGGCAATGCGTCCGCAACTCGGGCCACTATCCGGGGACTCGCTTGCGCGGCAGCTGGATGACCTTGGATGGAATGATATGGGCCATGACGGCACCGGGGCGGGCGAGCCGCGTGGTGCCGAAGTGGTCTCCATTGACCGCGAAGCGCTTGCTCCGGCCGTTGCGCAAATCCCGGAAGTTGTCCGCCAGCGGGCCGAAGCCATCTGCCGCGCCTCACCCCCACGCCGTTCGGCGCTGGCCGAGGGACGTCGCGCTGCCTTTACGCTCCGAATCGATGCTGAACGCCATCTGAAGCTCAGGTTGGCATGTGCCCTGTCCAACCGCAGCGCCCAGCAGCTCGTGACAGAAGCGCTGGATCAGCTGTTCGACGGATTGCCAGATGTTGCCGCACTGGCCGCGCAGGTTGCGCGGCAAACCAATTGATCCTGGAAGAGGGGAGGATTCCCATGCCCAACCGCACCATCCGCACTAAGCTTTTGCCGTTCGGCGTGACTGGGGCCATCGCCTTGGCGGTGATGGCTGGCGCTGGTTTGAGCGAGAACGTCGTTGCCAAACCAACCCCGGACAAGACTGCTGCGGCCGCAAAAGCTGCACTGGCCGATGGTCAATTCGATAAGGCGATCCAGTTGGCAGAGGCCCTGGTAGCAGCCAGCCCGCGCGAGCCATCCTATCGCGCTCTGCTGGCGCACGCCTACCTTAAGGCCGGTCGGTTCGAATCGGCTGCGCTGACCTTCGACGATGCAATGAAGCTTGGCGATAACAGCGGCAAGACCGCGCTCGGCCTTGCCTTGGCCTATGCTGCCGCAGGCCGTAATCGGGATGCGGTAGCCATCTTGGAAGATTGGCGAGATGCCATCCCGACCGCAGACCTTGGTCTGGCACTGGCCCTTGCCGGTGAACCGACGCGCGGCAGCGCTGTGCTGGCTGATGCGCTGCGCAATGGTGAGAACACCCCAAAGCTGCGGCAAAATCTTGCCTATGCCTATGCGCTAGACGGGCTCTGGCGCGAAGCCCGTCTCATGATGAGCCAGGACATCCCCGCCGATCAGGTCGATGCCCGGATCAGCGATTGGGCCTCAACCGCCCGCCCGGAAGACTATCAGCTGCGCGTGGCTGGCTTGCTCAGCGCTCCGGTCCGCAAAGATCCAGGTCAGCCAACGCGATTGGCCCTGAATTCAAACCCGGTAACCGAGCAGCTTGCCGCGCAGTCGACGGCGGAAGGTCCGGCCGGAGAATTGCCCCCGGCGGCCAACCACGAGCCCGCAGCGGTGTTGGCCAGCTATACCCCGGTAACAGCACCAACGGCGAAAAGAGACCCTGCGGCTAACCGGTTTGCCAAGGCTTTTGGCGAACCGGCTGGCATGCAGGCATCGACCCAGACGGCCAACAGCCAACAGGTTAAATTTGTTTCCCAGCCAGTTATTCAGCGCGTTCCATCGCCGCAAGCCCGCACATCGCGGGTGGCCAACTCCGCTTTGGTGCGCGGCGTTGCTCCGCGGCGGGTGACCTATGCCGCGCCGGCGCCCACCGCCGCTCCTGGTACACATCTGATCCAGTTGGGCAGCTTCTTTACGCAACAGGGTGCACGCCGGGCCTGGGGCATCTACGCTGCGAAGAACCCGGAACTGCGGAAATATCGCATGACGATCACGCGGGCAAAGGTCCGCGGCAAGACCTACTTCCGGGTCGCCGCTGCCGGCATCACTGGCAATCAGGGGGCATCAAATCTTTGCGGAGCAGTCAAGGCCCGCGGAATGGCCTGTTTCGCCTATACGGCCCCCAAGCCGAGTCCGGGTGTAAAGGTGCGGGGGGCAACCCAAATGGCTCAGGCCAAGGCCCCTGCTGCGGCGCCTAAAGCTGCTCCGGCCGCGCTAGCTCGGGCGCGCAAACGTTAAGCGCCAATAGCACCTTCACAGGGGGGGCTCTTTCCCGCAGCGGCGGGAAGGGGCCCTTAGCGTATGCGTTAAGCCGCGATCACCGCACCGCCCTTGAGCAGCATCAGCGCGCGGCCTTGTACGCCCTGCTTGTCAAACGGCGTGTTGCCGGCAGCGGCGGCCATCTTGTCGGAATCGACAATCCAAGGCTTGTCGGGATCGATCACGGCGATGTCTGCCTCTGCGCCCAGCGCGAGCAGGCCCGCGTTGACTCCCAGCACGGCAGCCGGGTTGCTGGCCAGCAAGGCAAAGGCGCGCGCCGTATCGATCACCCCGTCCCGTACCAGACCAAGCGTCAGCGGCAGCAGGGTTTCCGCCCCGGCCATGCCGGGTTCGGCATCGGCGAAGGGCAGGCGCTTGTCTTCCGGCCCGCGCGGATCGTGGCCCGAGGAAACCACATCGATCGTCCCGTCAGCCAGCGCTGCGAGCACGGCCTGCCGGTCAGCCTCTGAGCGCAGCGGCGGTGACAGGCGCGTGAAGGTTCGAAAATCGCCGATGGCGACATCGGAGAGCAGGGCATGGGCAGGGGTAACTCCGGCTGTCACCGCAACGCCCCGGGCCTTGGCTGCGCGAATGAGGGACAATGCGCCTGCGGTCGTCACTTGCCGGAAGTGGAGCCGCGCACCAGTCAGTTCAGTCAGCGCGATGTCGCGGGCAACGGCCAGCGCCTCGGCCTCGGCCGGCGCAGAGGGCAGGCCCAGCCGGGTCGCCATTTCGCCCGCCGTGGCAACGGCCGAGCCGGTCAGCCCGCCGTCTTCGGCGTGGGTCACCACGACCAGACCCAACATGGCGCAGTAGGACAGCAGGCGGTGCATCACTCCGCTATCGGCAATCCAGCGCCGTCCGGTGCTAACGGCCTTGGCTCCGGCATCGCGCATCAGCGCGAGTTCGGCGAGCTCCATCCCGGCGAGGTCCTTGGTCGCTGCAGCGAGCGGGTGGACCCACAGGTCAGGCTTGCCCGACTGCGCGGAGAACCGCACCGCTGATCGCTTGTCGAGCACTACGCCTTGGTCCGGCATCAGCGCGGCGCGGGTGATCCCGCCGAAGTGGAAGGCCGGTTTGTCGATCGTGAAGACGCCCAGATCGATCAGGCCGGGGGCGATCAGCGCGCCCTTGGCGTCAATTACGCGGTCGCCATCCTGTGGGGTGACTTCGCCCAATGCGGCGATCCGACCATCGGCGCAGCGCAAGGCACCATTCCGGGGCTCGCTACGCGGCAAGACCAGGCGGCCGTTAATCAGAGTTACGGGGGTCAGGTCCTTCATGCCCAGCCCTCCACGCCGCGGGTTCGCCGTGTCAGCACGTCGAGACAGGCCATGCGAATGGCAACGCCCATCTCCACCTGGGTGGTGATTGCCGAGCGACCGGCGAGGTCGGCAACGGTGCTGTCGATTTCGATCCCCCGGTTCATCGGGCCGGGGTGCATGACCAGCGCATCAGGCTTTGCCTTGGCCAGCCGCTCCAGCGTCAGGCCATAAAGGTGGCGGTATTCGCGCGGGGAGGGGATGAACTGGCCGCTCATCCGTTCCTGCTGCAGGCGCAGCATCATCACCACGTCGGCGTCGTCCAGTGCGGCGTCGAAATCGTTGAATGGAGTAACCTTCATCGCCTCGATCCCGGCCGGCATCAGTGCAGGCGGCGCGCAGACACGCACGTCGGCGCCCAGCGTTGTCAGGCAATGGATGTTTGAGCGGGCGACCCGGCTGTGCAGGATGTCGCCGCAGATCGTGATGGTCAGCTTGCCGAAATCACCTTTCGCGCGGCGGATCGTCAGCGCATCGAGCAATCCCTGGGTGGGGTGCTCATGCTGGCCGTCCCCGGCGTTGAGCACCGGGCAATCGACCTTGTCTGCAATCAGGCGGACTGCGCCGGAACTGGCGTGGCGAATCACCATCGCATCGGCGCGCATCGCGTTGAGCGTCATCGCCGTGTCGATCAGGGTTTCACCCTTCTTCACGCTTGACTGAGCGGCGTGCATGTTGACCACGTCGGCCCCCAGCCGCTTGCCGGCGATCTCGAACGACAACAGCGTGCGGGTGCTGTTTTCAAAGAAGGCATTGATGATTGTCAGTCCGGCCAGCCGGTCCGCGCGCTTCTTGGGCTGGCGGTTGAGTTCAACCCATTGCTCGGCTTCGTCGAGCAGGAACAGAATTTCCCATGGGGCGAGGCCCGCCAAGCCGGTGAGGCTACGATGCGGGAAGGCGGCGGAGCCTGCTGGATAGCGGCCCGAAGCTGTAGGATTTGCCGATGTCATTGAAGACAGCGCCTTAGACCGCCACGATCAATGCGGCAAGGAGGATAAGAGCTGACTGGACAATCGCCACGACTGGCTGGGGATCGGCGCAAAGTTAGTAGCATCCATCGTATGCCATGGCTCCTTGATCGACGCGGGACTCGCCTTTCGAAAGGGGGCAGCTTATTCACTGGGGACGATACTTTTTTCTGGGAATCGCAGCATGATATTCGCACGCAAAGTCTGGGCCCTGCTTGTGGGTATCAAGGATGCCCTGGTCCTGCTGCTCCTGCTGCTGTTCTTTATGGCCCTTTATGGCGTGCTGACCGCCAGACCATCACCTGGACAGGTGCGTGAAGGCGCCTTGCTGCTGAAACTGGATGGTTCGATTGTGGAGGAACCGGCAAAGGTCGATCCGTTTGACTTGCTGATGTCCAGTGGCGGTGCGGCTAAGGAGCACCGCGCGCGCGATGTCATTGCCGCGGTTCATGCAGCGGCAAAGGATGAGCGGATCAAAGCCGTCGCGCTTGATCTCTCTGCCTTCACCGGCGGCGGCCAGGTAACCTTGCAGAATGTCGGAGAAGCGCTGGACAAGGTGCGCAAGGCGGGCAAGCCGGTGATCGCTTTTGCCCATGCTTATGCTGATGATGGCCTGTTGTTGGCGGCCCATGCCAGTGAAGTCTGGGTCGATCCGATGGGCGGCGCCTTTGTCATGGGCCCAGGCGGGATGCGGCTCTACTATGGCGAGGCTCTTGCTCGCTACAAGGTGACCGCGCATGTTTTCAAGGTTGGCACCTACAAGGATTTCGTTGAACCCTTTACCCAAAGCCAGGCTTCGCCTGCTTCGAAGGAAGCGCGCAATGCACTGCTCGCGGCGATGTGGGAGGATTGGCAGGCGCACGTCAAGGCTGCCCGCCCCAAGGCTGACCTTGACCGTGTGACGCGCGATCCCGTCGGCTGGATCACGGCTAGCGATGGTGATGCCGCCAAGGCTGCACTTGCTGCCGGGCTGGTTGATCGTCTTGGGTCGCACACGCAATACAAGGAACGCCTGCGCGCCCTGGTTGGTGAGGATCCGGCCGACGATACCCCGGGCAGCTTCGCTCACACCGCGATGGACACCCTGCTGGCCGCGCACCCTGCGAAAGCCGATGGTGCCAGCGTGGCGGTCGTAACCGTTGCGGGTGAAATCGTTGATGGCAAGGCAGGCCCTGGAACGGCTGGCGGCACGCGCATTGCCAAGTTGATCGACGAGGCGAATGCCGATGGAGCCAAGGCTCTTGTGCTGCGCGTCGATTCGCCCGGGGGGTCCGTTATGGCCTCGGAAGAGATCCGGACCGCGCTGGAACGGTTCAAGGCTGGCACGAAGGAATCTGGACGTCGCCCGGTGGTGGTCTCGATGGCCAACCTCGCGGCGAGCGGCGGGTACTGGGTCTCAACCCCGGCGGACAAGATCTTTGCCGAACCGGGCACCATTACCGGTTCGATTGGGATCTTCGCGATGATTCCCAGTTTTGAACGGGCGCTAGCCGAATATGGGGTCAAGTCGGACGGGGTGCGCAGCACGCCGCTGTCGGGGCAGCCCGATATTCTGACCGGCCTGACCCCTGAGGTGAAGGAGATGCTCCAGGCCAATATCGAAAGCGGCTACCGGCGCTTTGTTGGTCTGGTTGGTGCCTCGCGCAAGAAGACCCCCGAAGAGGTGGAAGCCTTTGCCGAAGGCCGGGTGTGGGATGGCGGTACTGCGCGGCAGAAGGGGCTGGTTGATCAGTTTGGCGGGATCGATGCCGCCTTGGCGGACGCCGCGCAGCGGGCCAAACTAGGCGCGGATTGGCACGCCGAATGGTATGGCGATGAGCAGGACCCTTATGCCTCGCTGATTGAGCAATTGCGCGGTGATGAGGAAGCCGGCGGACCAGGTGCAGGCATGGACCTGACCGGCTTGGTCGCCACGCGCCAGCAAGCCAGCCTTGACCGCCTGCTGGGCGATCTTGGCAATCTGTTTGAAGCGCGCGGGGCTCAGGCGCTTTGTCTTGATTGCCCGGTTCCGGTAGCCGCAAAGGCCGGTGGCAATGCTCGGTCAGGGTGGTTCGTTCGGCTGCTTGCGGTTTTCGAGCGCTAGCGCGCTTGCCCTTTCCCGCGGGGACCACTAAGGGCCACCGCTTGATTCAGTCCAAACCTGAATCGGCCCAGGATTTTAAGCTTCGTCGGTTAGCGGGCGTGGCGGAATTGGTAGACGCGCTGGTTTTAGGTACCAGTATCGCAAGATGTGGGGGTTCGAGTCCCTTCGCCCGCACCAGTCCCGCCCGGTTGCCAGCACCGCCGCAGCCGAGGTGTTTGAGAAGGCTTCTTTTGTCATGCAGATTGTCGAGACCACCAACGAAGGTTTGAAGCGCGCCTACACGGTGAAGATCCCCGCAAAGGATATCGCCGCGAAGATCGATGGCGAAGTTGCCAAGATTACCCCGCAGGTGCGTATGCCCGGCTTCCGCCCTGGCAAGGTTCCGGCCAACTTGGTCCGCAAGATGCACGGCCCTGCGCTCCACCAGGAAGCGCTGAATACGACCGTTCGCGAAGCGATGGACAAGCTGCTGGCCGATCATAAGCTGCGCCCGGCCATGCAGCCCGAAGTTTCGCTTGGCGAAGGCTATGAAGAAGGCAAGGATGCCGAACTCTCGGTCGCGGTTGAGGTGCTGCCGGCAATCACCGTCCCCTCGTTCGAAGGCCTCGCGCTTGAAAAGCTGGTGGTCGAAGTCGCCGAAGCCGAAGTGGACGAGCAGGTCAGCCGTCTCGCCTCGGGCGCGAAGAGCTTCACCGATGCCAAGAAGGGCAAGAAGGCGGAAACCGGCGATCAGCTGATCATCGATTTCGTCGGCAAGCTCGACGGTGTTGAGTTCGAAGGCGGCAAGGCGGAAGACGCTGCGCTGGAAATCGGCTCGGGCCGGTTCATCCCGGGCTTCGAAGAACAGCTCGTTGGTACCAAGGTTGGCGATGAGAAGACCATCACCGTGACCTTCCCGGCCGACTATCCGGCCGAGAACCTGAAGGGCAAGGACGCCCAGTTCGACATCACCGTCAAGGCGGTGAAGGTGGCTGGCGAAACCAAGATCGACGACGAGTTCGCTAAGAACCTTGGTCTTGAAAGCCTTGAGCAGCTCAAGGGTCTGCTGCGCGGCCAGATCGAGCAGGAACTGGCTGGCCTCACCCGCACTCAGATGAAGCGTGCACTGCTCGATCAGCTGGCCGCCGGCCACGATTTCGACGTGCCGCCGAGCATGGTCGAAGCCGAATTCGGCCAGATTTGGGCCCAGCTCCAGCAGGAAGCGCAGAACGAGGAAGATCCCGCTGCCGCCATGGCCGAGATCGAAGCCGAAAAGGAAGACTACCGGGGCATCGCGGTGCGCCGCGTGCGTCTTGGTCTGTTGCTGTCGGAAATCGGCCAGGCCAATGGTGTCGAAGTCAGCGGCCAAGAAATGCAGATGCTGGTGGCTCAGGCTGCGCAGCAGTATCGCCCGGAAGACCGTCAGCGCTTTGCTGAATACATCAGCCAGGATCCGCTCGCCGCGGCCCAGCTGCGCGCGCCGCTGTTCGAGGACAAGGTGGTCGACTTCCTGTTCGACAAGGCCGAAGTGACCGAGCGCAAGGTCAGCCGCGAAGAGTTGCAGGCTGCGATCGAAGCAGAAGAAACGGTCGAACCGGCTGCCAAGCCGGCCAAGAAGGCTGCGCCGAAGAAGGCTACCAAGGCTGAGGAAAAGCCGGCCAAGGAAACCAAGGCCAAGGCCGAAAAGCCGGCCAAGAAGGAATCTGCTCCGAAGGCCGAGAAGGCTGAAAAGAAGCCGGCTGCCAAGAAGGCTCCTGCCAAGAAGTAAGCGGGATCCAATCCCAAACCCAGCGGGGCGGCGCCACCAGGCGACCGCCCCGTTTGTTTTGCGTTATTGCGGGGTAAAGGCGCGGCGGATGTAAGTCGGCAGCAGCTCTGCGATTTTGTCGAGCGAGGTGGTGAGCATCCCGATCCGGTACATCTGTGCAAGCCATTGTGGGGCACCGGACGCCAGCGCAACGAAGACATCGGCCTCAACCGATGGCAAGCGCCCTGCGTCGATATGCGGCTTGGCCCAGACTTGGCCCCGTTTGCTCACCGCGTCGTGCACTTCCTTTGCCTCATTGGCAAAGCTCTCAATCCACTTGGAGCCGGAAACGCCGAACATGAAGGCGGAACTGCCCGGATCGTCCTGCTGGAAAGCAAAGGCTGCGCGCACGGCCGCTTCAACCCCGTCAAGCGGATCGTCCGGCGCGGTCATCGCCACCATGATACGGTCCCAGAATTCGGCGCGGATCAGCGAGTAAACGGCAAAGCCCAGCGCCTCCTTGGTGGGGAACTGGTGAAACAGGGCGCCGTTGGAAACTCCCGCCGTGCGACAGATCTCAGCAACGGAGGTTCCGTCAAAGCCCTTTGATTGGAACAGTTCACGTGCCGCGTTAACGATGCGCTTGCGCGTGTCTGAGGAACGGCTCTGCTTCACGGGCGGTTCCCTGCTATAGTTTACAAATGATTGCAATCATTTAGAGTGTTGCTCCCCCCAGCGTTTGAATCGCGGTTGGGGCAAGGCGGCAGTCCGCGCCCGCTCATAGGCTGCGCCGGCCTTCAGCACGGCGTGGTCTTGCCACTTGGCACCCATCATCGAGAGGCCGACCGGCAGCCCTTCCACCGCGCCCATTGGGACGGTGAGGTGCGGATAGCCGGCGATGGCGGCAAGGCTGCCGGCACCAATTGCCAGGAAGCGATCGCCGGACACCAGATCGGTCGACCAGGCCGGCCCTCCGGTTGGCGCGACCAGCAACGCCACGTTGTTGTCGGCCAGCAACTTGTCGATTCCCAGTTCGCCTGCCAGCTTCTGCGAATTCGCCCGCGCCTTGGCATGGGCATCGGCATCGGTGATCTTGTCGGCCGCGATGAAGGTGTCCTGGCCAAACCAGCGCAGCTCCTTGTCGGCGTTGGCTCGGTTGAATTCGATCACTTCGGACAGACTGCGGGGCATGCCGGTGCCGGGCAGGGTGCTCAGATAGGCATTGAGGTCACGGCGCAGCTCATAACGCAGCACGAAACTTTCATCGCGATACATCGAGCTGTCTGGCTGGAAATCGATCGCCACGATCTCCGCACCGGCTGCCTTGAGATCGGCGACGGCCTGGGCAAAGACCTTGCTTACGCCTGGATGGTTGCCAATTGCGCGGGTCAGAACGCCGATCCGAACGCCGGCCAGTGAAGCGGTTGCCAGCCCCTGATTGAAATCGGCCTTGCGGGTATCAGCCTCGGCGGTTGCAGTATCGGCCGGGTCGCTGCCGGCGATGGCGCTCAGTAAGATGGCCGCATCAGCGACCGTCCGCGTCATGGGCCCGGCGGTATCCTGGCTGGCGCTGATCGGAACCACATGCGTACGGCTCACCAGCCCGACTGTCGGTTTGAAGCCGACGATCCCGTTGACGCTGGCGGGGCAGGTGATCGAACCGTCGGTCTCGGTGCCAATTGCGGCCCAGGCCATGCCCGCAGCAATTGCCGCGCCACTGCCAGAAGACGACCCGCAGGTGTTGCGATCAATGGCGTGAGGGTTTCTAGTCAGCCCCCCGATCGCGCTCCAGCCGGAAGTGCTGGGGGAATGCCGGATATTGGCCCATTCGCTTAGGTTGGTTTTGCCCAGCACGACGCCGCCCGCGTCGCGCAGCCGCGCCACCAGCGGCGCATCGCGGTTTGTGCGGTTGGCGGCCAGCGCCAGTGAACCTGCTGTCGTTGGCCATTCGCGGGTTTCGATATTGTCTTTGATCAGCACAGTCCGGCCATCGAGCGGACCCGAGCCTGTCAGGCGGGCCGCTTCGGCAGGTGCCGCAGGGTTGGCGGCAATCACTGCATTGAGCTGTGGGCCCTTGTCGGAATCGTCAAGCCGGGCAATGGCAGCGAGATAGGTCTCTGCCTCGGCTGCGCGCTGGGCTGAGCTTGCGGCGGAAGCTGGACTGGCCGTGGCGGCCAGCGCGGTTGCCAGCAGCAGTAGACATGACTGTGGGGCAACAACGGATGCAAAGCGCAACATTCATCAACTCCTGCCTGTCAAGATTGGCTTGTCACGACGTTATGATCAGGGCCGGGAAAACATCAATCGGTTAACACCCTTGAACATCGCGCGGCCAGGGACGACATAGGCCGCAACTATTCACATGAGGAATACCATGCTCGACCTGTTCAATCAGCCCGGCGCCCAGGGCAAATTCAACTACGATCCGGTTACCGGCGCGCTGATCCCTGTCGTGGTCGAACAGTCAAGCCGCGGCGAACGCAGCTTTGATATCTATTCGCGCTTGCTGCGCGAGCGGATCATTTTCGTTACTGGCGAGGTAGAGGACCACATGGCCTCGGTCATCGTTGCCCAGCTGCTGTTCCTGGAAAGCGAAAATCCATCGAAGGATATTTCGATGTATATCAACTCGCCCGGCGGCGTGGTGACGGCCGGCCTCGCGATTCACGATACCATGCAGTACATTCGCCCGCGCGTATCTACTGTTTGCATTGGCCAGGCCTGTTCGATGGGTTCGTTCCTGCTCGCTGCCGGTGAGCCAGGAATGCGCATTGCCCTGCCGAATGCCCGCGTGATGATCCACCAGCCCTCTGGCGGCGCCCGCGGCATGGCCAGCGATATTGAGATCCAGGCACGCGAAATTCTGCGCCTGCGCCAACGTATGAACACGCACTATGCCAAGTACACGGGTAAGAGCGTTGACGAGATCGAGAAGGCGCTGGACCGTGACACTTGGCTGGAAGCCGATGAGGCGCTGGCCTTTGGCCTGGTCGACAAGGTTTTCGAAAGCCGGCCCAGCACCGATTCGGATGCAAGCGGTTCAGGCGGTGCGCCGGAGTAAGCCGCCAAGGCTTTGCTAACCTTGCCGCTTCAGCCTGGGGCAAGCTCCCCGGTGCTAAGCGCCAGGATTGATTAATGCATTCGCCCGGTTAGGATTGGGCGAGTCCCGCCCATGCGGGAAACAGGAATAGGCATGACGAAATTGAGCGGATCCGACGCGAAAAGCACCCTTTACTGCAGCTTCTGCGGTAAGTCGCAGCATGAGGTGCGCAAGCTGATTGCTGGCCCCACCGTGTTCATCTGCGATGAATGCGTTGAGCTGTGCAATGACATCATCCGCGAGGAAACCAAGGCCGGCATCGCCGGCAAGAAGGACGGCGGGGTGCCCAGCCCGAAGGATATCTTCGAGACGCTGAATGACTACGTGATCGGCCAGGACCGCGCCAAGCGCGTCCTCTCGGTTGCCGTCCACAACCACTACAAGCGCCTGAAGCACAGCGGCAAGGGTGGCGACGTCGAACTTTCGAAGTCGAACATCCTGCTGGTCGGCCCGACTGGTTCGGGCAAGACCCTGCTAGCCCAGACGCTCGCCAAGACCTTCGACGTGCCCTTCACCATGGCCGATGCGACTACGCTGACCGAGGCAGGCTACGTGGGCGAAGACGTCGAGAACATCATCCTCAAGCTGCTCCAGGCCAGCGACTATAACGTCGAGAAGGCCCAGCACGGGATCGTCTATATCGACGAAATCGATAAGATCAGCCGTAAGGCCGAAAACCCTTCGATCACCCGCGACGTTTCGGGCGAAGGTGTGCAGCAGGCGCTGCTTAAGCTGATGGAAGGGACCACAGCCTCCGTTCCGCCGCAGGGCGGACGCAAGCATCCGCAGCAGGAGTTCCTGCAAGTCGACACAACCAACATCCTGTTCATCTGCGGCGGGGCCTTCGCCGGCCTTGAAAAGATCATTGCTGACCGCTTGCAGAAGCGCTCGATCGGCTTTGGTGCGCACGTCGCCGATCCGGACAAACGCAAGGTTGGCGAATTGCTGCAGAAAGCCGAACCGGAAGACTTGCTGAAGTTCGGGCTGATCCCTGAATTCGTTGGCCGCCTGCCGGTGATCGCGACGCTGGAAGACCTCGATGTCGAAGCGTTGGTCAAGATCCTGCGCGAACCTAAGAATGCGCTGATCAAGCAGTATTCCAAGCTGTTTGAGTTGGAAGACGTGACCCTGACCTTCACGGACGATGCGCTGGAAGCGATCGCCAAGCGCGCGATTGAGCGCAAGACCGGTGCGCGCGGGCTGCGCTCAATCGTCGAAGGACTGCTGCTCGACACCATGTTCGACATTCCGAGCGAGGCGGAAATCGCCGAAGTCGTGGTCGACAAGGATGTGGTGGAGGGCCGCAAGGAACCAGTCCGGGTCCTCAAGGCCAAGGAAGAGGCGGCCTGAGGCCGCCTCTAACCGGCAGAATCAGTTTGACTGCTTGAAGAAGACTTCGCCGTCGCGCTTGACGACGATATCCTTCTGAATGCTGGCCTTGAGCTGCCAGGCATCGCCGTTCTTCACCCAAGTGTCGTTCGAGGTCACCTCGAATTCCATGGTCATTTCGTTGCCGTCGGGACCGGGGCGGGTCGCCTTGGCGCTGAGCTGCTGTTTCACGGCGGCCGTGGAACCGGTCACCGTGGCTTCAAGCACGGTCGTCTTGGCATCGCGGCCCATGGCGGCCGGCATACGTTGCATCATCTGCGCCAGTGCCGAAGCGTCACGAACTTCGCCCTGGATGTCGGTCATGGTGTAGCCGGGAGCAAGGATGGCGCCAACGGCAGCCTGGTCCTGAGCCGCCATCGCGCTGCGGAACGCATCATAGCGCCCCTGGAACAGGGTCTTGGGATCTTCCTGCGCAGCGGCGCTGCCGGCGATAGCCACGGCGACAATTGCGCCAAACCAGGGTGAAACGCGCATTCTCAATCCTTTCCCGAAAACGGTGGTGCCACCCTTAATGGTGATGGCCGCCGTGGCCTGCAAGGCTGCACGGTTCGCCGCCCAGTTCGATCTGGATAGTCGAATGATTAATTCCGAAGTGACGTGCCAGCTCTTCGGATAGCTTGTGGAGCGTGGCATCGCCGGGATGTCCGCCCGGCATTTCGAGGTGCGCAGTCAGAGCGGTCTCGGTGGTGCTCATCGGCCAGATGTGGAGATCGTGGACGGTCGACACGCCCGGGCGGGCCATGAGCCAGCGCTGGACTTCATCCGGATCGATCCCGGGCGGTACGGCATGCAAACCCATCCGCACTGCGTTCTTGAGCAGACCCCAGCTCCCCCAGCCAATTGCCAGAGTGATCAGCAGACTGGTCAGCGGATCGATCCAAGCCTTGCCGGTCAGCCAGATGGCCACGCCGGCGATGACCACCCCGGCCGAAACCGCTGCATCGGCAAGGAGGTGGACGAAGGCGGCGCGCAGGTTCAGGTCTTCCTTTTGCCCGCTGGCGAACAGAGCGGCAGACAGCGCGTTGATCGCAATCCCGGCAGCGGCCACGCCGATCATCACCTCGCCTTCGATCGGCGCAGGATTGAAGAAGCGATGGATCGTCTCAAACAGGATTGCGCCCAGCGCTACCCACAGCAGTGCCGCATTGGCAATCGCCGCGAGGATCGAAGAGCTCTTGAAGCCATAGGTATAGCCGGCCCGGGCCGGGCGAGCGGCGAGAATGCTGGCTGCCCAGGCCAGCAAGAGGGCCAGGACATCCGAGAGATTGTGCCCGGCGTCAGCCAGCAGCGCCATCGACCCGCTCCACACCCCCGCCGCGACTTCGATCATGACGAAGCCGACGTTAAGCGCCACAGCTATGGCAAAGGCGCGCCCTGAACCGGAAACCCGGTGGGAGTGCTCGTGGTGATCATGGTGATGATGGCCTTGGCTCCGATGGTGGTGAACCCCGGGCCCGTGGTGGTGCGCGCCGCTCATGCTTGTCCCTTCCGGGCAACCGTTGCACATTTGCCGCAGTGCAGCAACAATCGTTCATGCCTGGTTGAACGTAAAACCCGCAGTTTTACTGCGTTTTTCCGGCTTTTCGATTGAAAGTTACGCATATGTGGCGACGAGTGTAATAATCTGCCACCGCGACTGCTGATGGTGTCAACGGGGTGGGAACTAGTCGCAGACATGTCACATGCGCCTGTTTAGAGGCCTGCATTGCGGCGCTATGAGCGTCCGCATCCGGCATCCGGGCGATTCGCCCGGAGCCTGAAGACACGTGTTTCTCAAGTCTGCCACAACAGGGAATACCTCCGTCATGCGCATCAATTCCGCCCTGACCACCGCCGCCAGCAGCTTCGCCATTGGCGTCGCCGCGCTGAGCGCACCGGCCTTCGCCCAGTCGACCGGCTCGATCGACTTCGATAAGGAAATCATCGTCACCGGGACCCGCACGGGCACCCAGGCTGTCGCAGGCGTTTCCGCCCCCGACACTGCCAAGGCCAAGGCCGTCCTGACCCAGGAAAACATTGAGCGTCAGAACCCGGGCCAGACCATCCTCGACACGATCAACCAGATCCCGGGCGTCAGCTTCCAAAACAACGACGCCTACGGTTCGTCGGGCGGCACGCTCAACATCCGCGGCTTCTCGTCGGACCGCGTCAGCCTGACCTTCGACGGCGTGCCGCTGAACGATTCGGGCAACTACGCGATCTATTCGAACCAGCAGATCGATCCCGAACTGATCGAGCAGGTCAACGTTAACCTCGGCACGACCGACGTCGACAGCCCGACCGCTTCGGCAGCCGGCGGTACCGTCAACCTGCGCACCAAGCGTCCGGACCGTGACTTCAACGTCATGCTGTCGGGCTCGGCTGGCCAGTTTGACTTCACCCGCATGTTCGCCAAGATCGAAACCGGTGACCTGACCGCCAGCGGTCTGCGTGCCTGGTTCTCGGCCAGCCGCGCCAAGAACGACAACCCGTTCAACAACTACGGCAAGGTCGACAAGCAGCAGTACAACGGCAAGATCTACCTGCCGCTCAAGGGTGACGACTTCATCTCGCTGTCGGGTCACTACAACCAGAACCGCAACAACTTCTTCGGTTCGCTGCCGCTGCGCCTTGATGCCAACCGCGTTGTCGGTTCGGCCAGCAGCAACCGCTTCCCGGCCAATGCCGACGAGCGCAAGTACCTGATCAACTATCCGTGCCTCATCGCCGCTGGCGTGGCTGGTACCGCCGATGCTGCGACCACCTGCGGCACCGAGTTCGACCGTCGCTACAACCCGTCGAACACCGGCAACATCCGCCTGAACTCGCGCTTCACCCTGGCCGACAACGTCGTCCTGACGGTGGACCCGAGCTATCAGTACGTGAAGGCCAATGGCGGCGGCACCGTGACTGGCCGTGAAGGCCTGCGCGACATCGACCCGACCTCGGGCGTGAACAACGTTGCCGGTTACCTGTCGGGCTCGCCCTACTTCGGCCGCGACGTCAATGGCGACGGCGACGTGCTTGACAGCGTTTCGGTTCTGGCACCGAGCCAGACCCAGACCCACCGCATCGGCGTGATCGCCGGCCTGCGCTGGGAAATGAACGACCACAACACCTTCCGCGTCAACTACACCTTTGACCGTGCCCGTCACCGTCAGACCGGTGAAGTCGGCCTGCTCCAGATCAATGGCGAACCGACCGACGTCTTCCCGGTCAATGCCGGCCTGAAGGACGTCAACGGTGCGGTGCTGCAGAAGCGTGACCGTCTGTCCTACGCGATCCTGCATCAGGTATCGGGCGAGTATCGCGGTGAGTTCATCGACGAGCGTCTGGTTGTGACGGCCGGCATCCGTATGCCGTTCTTCAAGCGCGACCTGACCAACAACTGCTTCACCAGCTCGGCTGGTGGCTTTGTTGAATGCTTCGGCGGCAACACCGCGCTGAACACCACCGCAGCGACGCTGAACCCCTATACGGCGACCACCAATGCCACCACTGGTGCCATTTCGGTCACTGGTTGGGCTGCACCGCAGAACCGCGTGCTGAACTACAAGAAGGTCCTGCCGAACGTTGGCTTCGTCTTCGACCTGACTGACAACCTTAGCGTGTTCGGCAACTTCTCGCAGGGTCTCTCGGTTCCGGGCACGGACAACCTGTACAACGCGTTCTACTTCCCGGCCGGCACGGCTCGCGCCAAGCCGAGCCCCGAAACCACCGATAACTTCGATGCCGGTGTGCGTTACCGTTCGGGTCGGATCCAGGCTCAGGTTTCTGGTTTCTATAACCAGTTCCACGATCGTCTGGCTTCGGCCTACGATCCGGAAATCAACCAGACCGTGTATCGTAACCTCGGTAACGTGAAGAAGTACGGCTTCGATGGCTCGATCGCGTTCCAGCCGGTCGACCAGGTCACCTTCTATGCCTTCGGCAGCGTGCTGAAGTCGAAGATCCGTGACAACATCGCGGTTGGTGAGAACACCGATGGTTCGCCGATCTACGCGCTGACCGCTGGCAAGCGTGAAGCTGGTGCGCCGAAGTACACCCTTGGCTTCAACGCCACCGCCGATTTCGGCCCTCTTAGCCTTGGTGTCACCACCAAGCGCACTGGTGAACGTTATATCTACGACACCAACGAAGCGGTCTTCACCGGTACCTTCACCGCTTCGGGTGCGAAGGCTTGCGCCAACGCCTCAACCTGCGTCACGCCGACCGCAGCTACGGCTCGTACCCAGGTCTACAATGACGTTGCCCCGGCTTACTGGCTGGTCAACCTGGACGCTCGCCTGAAGCTGAACTTCCTCGGCCTCAACGACGGGACCTTCCTCCAGCTGAACGTCTACAACCTGTTCGACAAGTTCTATGTCGGCGGTTTCGGCGGCAACCTGAACCAGAGCCAGTCGTTCAACGCCACCACCGGCGTGTCGACCTTTGGTTCGGTCCCGAACGTGCAGATCGGCGCTCCGCGCACCGTCAGCGGCACGGTTGTGATCAAGTTCTGATCGAACCGATCAGTTCAACCAGACAAGGGAAAGGGGCGCTTCGGCGCCCCTTTCTTTTTGTCCCGACTGGCCTTGGATTAGCGGTAAACGCAGCTGTCCAGGGCAGCGTTGCGGATCACCCCGCTGCGCGCGGCGATGGTGTTGCCGTGGCGGCGGGTGAAGCCCCTGGCACCGGTTACGGCGCGCTTCTTGGGGCTAGGTAGGGCTGCGGCGATCCGGGCTGCCTCAACCCGGCTGAGCCGGGCCGCGCTTTTCTTGTAATAGCGCCGGGCCCCGGCTTCGACACCATAGGTCCCGATCCCGGTTTCAGCGACATTGAGGTAAACCTCCATGATCCGCCGCTTGCCCCAGATGTTTTCGATCAGGAAGGTGAACCACACTTCCAGCCCCTTGCGGGCATAGCGGTCCCAACCCCAGCCCTGCCACAGGAACACGTTCTTGGCGGTTTGCTGGCTGATGGTTGATCCGCCGCGCAGTTTGCCACTTCCGTTGTTTTTGGCGCGCTGATTGCGCTCGATCGCCTGGGCGATTGCCTCCTGATCAAAGCCAGAATGGGTGCAAAACTTCGCATCTTCGCCCGCAATCACCGCTGCAACCATATTGCGGTCGATTCGGCTTATGGGCGTCCAGTCCTTTTCAATCCCGTTCGGATCGCTGAGCATCGTGATCGTAATGGGAATCGGCACGAACTTGTAGATCAGCGTCAGCCCCAGGCTGATCGCCAGGAACCAGACAATGATCCGGCTGGTCCACCAGCCAAGTCGATAGGCAAGACCGCTTTGCGCGGTGGGGCGGGCGGGCGTGAGAAAGCGCATCATTGCCCATAGGCTAGCGCGAGAGCCGCGCCGCGCCAATCCTTTGACGCGGTGCGGCGAAAGTCTCAGGCTGCCGGTAGCAGGCGCCGGTCGCCCGCAATGCGTAGCATGGCCTTCTGCAGCTTTTCGAAGGCGCGGACCTCGATCTGGCGGACGCGTTCGCGGCTGACCTGGTATTCCTGGCTGAGTTCCTCAAGCGTTTGCGGCTCATCAATCAGGCGGCGCTGGGTCAGGATATGACGTTCCCGCTCATTCAGCGTCCCAAGGGCTTCGGTCAGCAGCGCATGGCGCATGCCGGCCTCTTCCAGATCGGCCACCGTTTCATCCTGCAACGGGCGATCATCTTGCAGCAGGTCCTGCCACTGGCCTTCGCCTTCATCGTTGAACGAGACGTTGAGCGATGCGTCCCCACCCATCATCATCCGGCGGTTCATGTTGACCACTTCGGTCTCTGACACGCCAAGCTTGGTCGCGATGGTCTTTACGTCGTCGGGATGAAGATCGCTGTCCTCATAGGCATCGAGGTTCTTCTTCATCCGTCGCAGATTGAAGAACAGCTTCTTCTGCGCTGCGGTGGTGCCCATCTTGACGAGGCTCCACGAGCGCAGGATGAATTCCTGCATCGAGGCCTTGATCCACCACATGGCATAAGTCGCCAGGCGGAAGCCGCGATCGGGTTCGAATTTCTTGACGCCCTGCATCAGCCCGATGTTGCCTTCGGCAATCAGCTCGGACACGGGCAGGCCATAGCCGCGATAACCCATGGCAATCTTGGCCACGAGCCGCAGGTGGCTGGTCACCAGCTGCTTGGCGGCTTCGGGATCCTGATGCTCCTGATAGCGCTTGGCGAGCATATATTCCTGCTCTGCCGTCAGCACCGGAAACTTCCGGATTTCAGCCAGGTAGCGATTGAGGCCCTGCTCCGCGCCAAGGCTGGGCACGTTGACGCCGCCGGTAGCGGGCAGGTTGCGCTTCTTATCGGGCATTCGACTAACCGTCCTTTCATCGTCGGCTTGCCGGTAAGGGACCCTATAGAGGCATCCCCAAGTGGCGGCCACACAGACTTTCTAATTACTGCAATCGTTCAACTTTGGTTCCTCAATTCGACCAACAGCCCCGCCATGTCGGCGGGCAGTGCAGAAGCAAAGCTGTGCGCTGCCCCCGTAACGGGATGGATGAAGCCCAGCTCTGCTGCGTGCAGAGCCTGCCGGGCGAAGTGAAGCTGGGTGAGAATCGGCTTAAGCCGCTGCGGATTACGACCATAGACAGGGTCGCCCAATAGCGGATGGCCGATTGATGCCATGTGAACACGCACCTGGTGGGTGCGGCCGGTCTCGAGCCGGCATTCGACCAGGCCGGCCAGTCCGAGTGGCTCGATCAGTCGGTAATGCGTGACGGCGTGCTTGCCGCGCTGGTTGAGCGGGTGAAGCACGGCCATTTTTTTGCGATCATGGTCTGACCGACCGATATGCCCGCTTACTGTGCCGCTCACCGCCTTGGGCACCCCGGCAACAATGGCCTGGTAGGCCCGGTGGATCGAATGGTCGGCAAACTGCTTGGCCAGCCCCTCATGCGCGGCATCAGTTTTGGCCACGACCAGCAGTCCGGACGTTTCCTTGTCGATCCGGTGGACAATTCCCGGGCGGACCACGCCACCAATCCCCGACAATTGCCCGCGGCAATGATGCAGCAGGGCATTGACCAGCGTGCCATCAAGATTTCCGGCAGCGGGATGGACCACAAGCCCGGCCGGCTTGTCGATTACGATCAGGTGTTCGTCTTCGAACACGATGGACAGCGGAATATCCTGGGCGATTGCCTCGGCGGGCGCAGCGGCAGGGACGGTAATGGCAAATGCGGTGCCGGCAGCCGGTTTCAGGCTGGCCTGGGCAGTGACGTTGCCGTCTAGTGCAATGCGGCCATCAGCGAGAAGCGCCTTGATCCGCTCGCGCGACAGCCCGCTCGCCAGGCTCAACGCCTTGTCGAGCCGCTCGCCCCCCGGCAGTGTGCCGGAAATAATGCGTTCCTCCCCGTTCATTGCTATGCGAGATGGCGATGGAAATGGTTGTGACAAGTGGCGCGAAAGCCACACTGCTGACAGAAGCGGCGGCAGCCCACCCCGAAGAGGCGTGCGGACTGCTGTTGGGGCAAGGCGGCGTGATCAGCCAGGCTCTGCCGGCGCGTAATGTCCATATCGATCCATGGCGGCATTTTGAAATTGATCCGGCAGTGCTCATTGCGGCCCACCGTGCGGCCCGCCAAGGTGGCCCCCAGGTTCTTGGCTATTATCATTCGCATCCCACCGGCCTGACCAACCCATCTGCAACGGACCAGGCAGCGGCCAGCGGTGATGGACGGATCTGGGCAATCGTTGCAGGTGGTACGATCGGCTGGTGGCGCGATGCTCCTGGCGGGTTTGAACCGCTTCCCCTTGGACTCGTCGCAAGTTAAGGAGGGGAAAAGGAGATTTGGATCGCATGACCGACAATTCGCTCAACACCATAGGTTTGGACCTGGCCAGCCTGCTTGCCTCGCGGCTGTGCCATGACCTGTTGAGCCCGGTCGGTGCGCTCACCAATGGATTGGAACTTCTCGCAGATGAGAAGGATCCCGAAATGCGCAAGCGCTGTTTTGAACTGCTGGAGCAGAGTGCAAGGATCAGCGCCGACAAGCTCAAGTTTTTCCGGCTCGCCTTTGGTGCTGCCGGCGGGTTTGGTGAGAGCGTCGCGGTTGAAGAGGCCAAGGTGCTGGTCGATGCTTTGGCCGCCAATAACGCCCGGGTTAACGTCAACTGGACACTGGGTGTGGCCAGCCTGCCAAAGCCGGCGATCAAGGTGCTGCTGAACTTTGCGCTGCTGGGGATGGAAGCCCTTGTGCGTGGCGGAACGCTGGATATTGGCGCTGAAACCCGCGGCGGGGCGAGCGAGATCGTCGTCCGTGCGGCTGGCCCGCGCATCGCCTTTGACCGGGAAATCGGTAAGGCGCTGGAAGGTGACCTGGGTGAAGGCGGGCTGACCAGCCGCAATGCTGCTGCCTTTATGCTCCACCAGATCGCCCAGCGCCAAGGCGGCGGGCTACAATTTGCATTGAGCGACGAGGCGCTGGTGCTCGGCGCGGTCCTGCCCGAGGGGTAATGGCTTGACCGAGCTGATCCACTTCGAGACGCCCTCGCCGAACTGGAACGAGCGGCAATTGCCCATCTCGATGGTGGTGCTCCACTACACCGGCATGCAAAGTGCCGACGAAGCACTCGCCCGGCTGTGCGATGAGGCAGCGCAGGTCTCCGCGCATTATCTGATCGAAGAGGATGGCACGGTCCACCGCCTGGTTCGCGAGGATCGTCGCGCCTGGCATGCCGGCAAGAGCCACTGGCGCGGGATCACCGATGTCAATTCCGCCAGCGTGGGGATCGAGCTGGTCAATCCGGGTCATGAGTTTGGCTATCGCCCCTTCCCGGATGAGCAGATGGCGGCGCTGCTGCCGCTGCTGGCCGAAATCGTGCTGCGCCATGATATTCCCCGCGCCAACGTGGTCGCCCATTCGGATGTCGCCCCGGCGCGCAAGGAGGATCCGGGCGAGCTGTTTGACTGGGACCTGCTTGCTGCACACCGCCTGGCGCTCAAGACCCCGCGGGTATCGATGCCATCGCCCTTTGAGAATGACGGGGCATTCTTCCTGGCGCTGGAGCGCTGGGGATATGACATTTCCGACCAGCAAGCGGCAGTGCGGGCCTTCCAGCGCCGCTGGCGCCCGCACATCATCGACGGGCAGGTCGATGGGGAGTGCTCGGCCATGCTGTTCTCGCTGCTGTTGGACCGCGATACCGGGAAGACACGGTAACCGCGCTTGCGGCGAGGCAGTGCACCGCCTAGATGAGTCCAGCCAGGGGGCCGGGCAGCCGCGTCATCGTAAGATGCCGAGGAAAGTCCGGGCTCCACGAAACAAGGGTGGCGGGTAACGCCCGCCGGGCGACTTGCTTGCAGGGAAGCCCAGGGAAAGTGCCACAGAGAGCAGACCGCCTGACTTGTCAGGTAAGGGTGAAAGGGTGCGGTAAGAGCGCACCGGGGTCCTGGTAACAGGGCTCGCACGGCAAACCCCACCCGGAGCAAGACCGAATAGGGGCGGCGCGCCCTGTCGCAAGGCAGGGCAGGTCAGTTTCGGACCCGACCGCCCGGGTTGGTTGCTAGAGCAACGTGGCAACACGCTGCCAAGAGGAATGGCTGCCAGGACGGATACGGTCTCTCTTGGGATACCGTCCGCACTACAGAACCCGGCTTACAGGCCCCCTGGCTTTACTATTTGGCTTTTAGCTGTCGCGCTTGTTATCCCTGCGGCGCTTCGCACAGGAAGTCTTACTATGCGGAATGGCCCGATTCTTGGCAAACGGATACTTGTCCTGGAGGACGAACCGCTGATTGCCATTCTGCTCGAAGAACTGATTGAGGCGGCCGGCGGTGAGGCGGAATGGGTGACCACCCTGGAAGCAGCGGATTCGGCGCTCACACGGAAGCGACCAGACCTGGCGATGCTCGACATCCATATCAATGATCGCTCCAGCTTCGACCTAGCCCGGCAACTGCGCGGCCTAGGTGTGCCATTTATCTTTGCCAGCGGCTATACCAGCAAGGATGTGCCAAAAGACTTGGCTCAGGTTCCCAGCGTGACCAAGCCATATAGCCTGGACGAGTTGGAGCGAGCCTTCCGGGCAGCGCTGGGGCAGAGGCCTGACTGAGCGCTACTTGCCGGGCGCAGCTTTGCTTTCCGCGTCGAGCAGTTGCTGGACCTCCTGATAGAAGGCTTCGCGGGCCTCCGGTTCAGGGCCCTTGGTCGCCCGCGTCCAGTTGGCGTTCGAAGCGATCACCAGCCGCCGTGTCGGATCGATGAAGATGCCCTGGCCGAAGATTCCCTGTGCGGCGACTGACCCATCATCATAGGTCCACCACTGGAAGCCATAGCCGCGGCCAGGCTCGCCGATCTCTTTCTGCTTGATTGTTGCCTGGGCAAACCAGTCGGCCGGTACGATTTGCTTGCCGCCGGCCATGCCGCCACCCAGCACAAACAGGCCGAAGCGGGCATAATCGCGCGTTGCCGCCTGAAGGCAGCAGCCCGCGATCTCATGCCCGGTCTTGCTCAGCAGCCAGGTTGCTGCAGCTTCCATGCCCGCAGGCTGCCAGATCTTTTCCTGGAGATATTGGGCCAGAGGCTTCTTTGTGGCTGATGAAACCAACACCCCGATCAGGTTGGTTTCCCCCGTGTTATAGTGCCAGACTGCGCCGGGCGGGTGAGCGCGCGGCAGGTGGCGCATGTAGCTGACGGTGGCATCGAGGCCGTCTTCCGGTTCGGCATTGTTGAACTTGGCAACGTCGGCGTTGGGATCTTCGTAATCCTCGTTCCACTGCACGCCTGAGCTCATGGTCAGCAGTTGCCGGATCGAGACGTCGTCATATGCCGACCCCTTAAGGCCCGGAATATACTGGCTGACCTTGTCTTCCAGGCTCTTGATATAGCCGTCCTGGATCGCCGCGCCGACGAGGGTTGAGGTAAACGACTTGGCGACCGAGAAGCTGGTCCAGCGCCCCGTCGGGCCAAAATCCAGCGCATACTTTTCGAAGCGGATCTTGCCGTCCTGCAGGATCACGATCCCGGACGCGCGCTGATTGGCAAGGTATTCGTCCACGCCGGGAATGACCAGCGGCTTGCCCTGCGGCAAGGGCAGCGGCTTGGCCGAAGGCGCGATCTGGCTGGCCTTGGCCAGCACGGGCAAGCGGTCCATCGCCCGGAACGCGGCATCGCGCTGGTCAAGCGACCACATCAGCACGTCGCGGTCTGTCGGCATGGCTGCCAGCAGCCCGCGGGTTTCCCGATCAAGGCTGGCGTACCATCCCCCGCCTGCCAAAAGCACAGCCGCCAGCGTGCCGAGGGCAACAGTCCGTTTGCGCATTATCATCCTTCCCCTGATGTCCGGCGCACCATAGCCGTGCCGGCTGATCAGGGAAGGGGGTTAAAGGCGTCCAATGCTGGAATAGGCGAAGCCCTTTGCGCGGACTTCAGCCGGATCATAGATGTTGCGCAGGTCCACCAGGACAGGGGTCTTGGCCAAGGCCTTGACCTTGCTCAGGTCCAGCGCGCGGAAGGCGTCCCATTCGGTGACGATCGCGACGGCATCTGCATCCCGGATTGCCGAATAGGCATCGGGCTGCATGTCCACCGCGGGCATCAGCGGTTTGGCCACTTCCATGCCTTCTGGATCGTAAGCTGCAACCTGGACGCCAGCGTCAACCAGTGCCTGAGCGATGGCAATCGCCGGGCTGTCGCGCATGTCGTCGGTGTTCGGCTTGAAGGTCAGGCCGAGCATGGCGACCTTCTTGCCGCGGGCTTCGTCCATACCGCCGAGCGCTTCGATCACCTTGCGGCCCATTGCCCGTTTGCGGCTTTCGTTGACCTTGACCACCGCCTCGACGATCCGGGTCGGCGCTTCATAGTCTTCAGCAGTCTTGAGCAGGGCCAGCGTGTCTTTGGGGAAGCAGGAGCCGCCATAACCCGGTCCAGCGTGCAGGAACTTGGCGCCGATGCGCCCGTCCATGCCGATCCCGCGGGCCACGTCCTGAACATCGGCGCCGACCTTTTCGCACAAGTCCGCCATCTCGTTGATGAAGGTGATCTTGACCGCAAGGAAAGCATTGGCGGCATATTTGATCAGCTCAGACGAACGCCGGCTGGTGAACAGCAGCGGCGCCTTGTTGAGGAACAGCGGTCGGTAGACCTCGGTCATTACCTGGCGGGCCCAGTCATCGTCGGTCCCGACGACAATCCGGTCGGGGCGCTTGAAATCGCCGATTGCCGCGCCTTCGCGCAGGAATTCGGGATTGGAGGCGACTGCTACGCGAACGGGAAGATGGGCCTCATTGAGGATGCGCTCCACCTCATCGCCCGTACCCACCGGTACAGTCGACTTGGTCACCACGACAGCATCGTTCTTCAGGTTCTGTCCGATCTCCTCGGCCACGGCATAGACATAGGACAGGTCGGCATGGCCATCGCCGCGACGGCTGGGGGTGCCGACCGCGATAAAGATGGCGCCGGCGTCTGCAATGCCCTCGGCCAGGTCGGTGGTGAAGGACAGGCGTCCGGCGCGCACGTTCGATGCGACCAGTTCCGCCAGTCCCGGCTCATAGATCGGCATGATTCCGGCGCGCAGGCTTTCGATCTTGGCAGGGTCCTTGTCGATGCAGACCACTTCGTGTCCGAAATCAGCGAAGCAGGCACCCGAAACCAGGCCCACGTAACCCGAGCCAACCATCGCAATCTTCATCGCCTATTCCTCTGTTTGGACGCGAACCGCGCCGTCTTCCGCCACTGCGGTCAGCAGCCAGCGATTTGTTCCCTCCAGCCCCAGTGCCGTAAGCCTGCCACTGCGATAGGCGCCGGTATCGATGCCGATGCGGTTATGCCGGACCTGGGGGGAATCGAAAATGGTGTGGCCGTGGACCACGATCGTACCAAAGCTCTCAGTATGGTCCAGAAAAGCTTCCCGGATCCAGCGCAGGTCACTCTGCCGCTGGTCCTCGATTGCCATGCCGGGACGGATCCCGGCATGGACAAACAGATAGTCGCCAATCTGGACCCAGTCTTCGAAGCCGCGTATGAAGGCTATGTCCGCGGCCGGAATGACTTTGCGGGCAAGGTCGGCCACTTCGGCCAGCTCGGCGCGGGTATAGGCCATGGGATCCAGCGGATAGGACAAGAGCATCTCGCGGCCGCCAAAGCGCAGGAAGTGGCGCATTATTTCTTCCTGTTCGAGCGCACCAAGGAACATCTCCTCGTGGTTGCCCATCAGAATCCGCACGGTCCGCTTCTTCTCCCACGCACGGGCCAGGCGGATTACGCCAGCGCTGTCGGGTCCTCGATCGATCAGGTCACCCAACAAGATTACTGCGGTCTGGGCTGCTCCCCGCGCGGCATCATCCGCGTCAATAGCATCCATAAGTGCCGAAAACAGGTCTGCGCGACCATGGATGTCGCCAATCGCATAGACACGTTGCCCGACCGGAATTGCGGCAAGGGGGGGCTGCGGGGCTGCCTGGAGTAACTGGCGCAGACGGGAGAACATCAGGCCGTGCCCATAGCCGTCTGGTGGCTAATGGACAATAATCTCCGCGGCTTGGGTCGACCGTCGGCGGGATCTGGCCGTTGCCTTAAAGGCACACTTTTATTGCCGTTGTAATCTTTCGGCCGGTTTTTTCTTGTGCGGTGCAACAAAACTGTGTCACCCCCTTGTTGTCCAAACCGAATGCTGCCGAAACGAGCGGCAAGGGGTGGGCGCAGGTGGGACGAAGCACCAACAATCGAATAGGAAGATTGACATGCTCACGTCCGTCCGCAGCCTCGTCGCTGCAACCCTTCTGGCCGGTTCGGCCCTTGCTGCTGCTCCGGCGCTCGCTGATGAAACCGATCCCCCGGCTGATGTGACCGTAACCGGCAACGTTGCCCTGGTTACCGACTACCGCTTCCGCGGCATCTCGCTTTCGGGTGGCGATGTGGCGATTCAGGGGTCGATCAACGTCAACCACTCGTCCGGCCTCTATGCCGGCACCTGGGCCTCGAGCCTCGAACAGGATGCACTCGATGTTTACGGTTCGAGTGAGGTTGATCTCTATGCTGGCTGGACCGGCAAGGTCAGCAGCGCCCTGACGGCCGACGTTGGCCTGCTGTACTACGTCTATCCAGCTGGTAGCGTTGGCGATGGCAATGTCTTCGAACCCTACGCATCACTTACCGCGGCGATCGGCCCGGCCAGCGCCAAATTCGGTCTGAACTATGCGTGGAAGCAGGATTCGTTGGGTGGGGATGACAACCTCTACCTCTATTCCGATTGGTCACTGGCCGTGCCCAACACCCCGGTTACTGTCACGGCCCACGCCGGTTACACCGACGGTGCCCTCTCGCCGAAGCGCCTGACTGCTGCCGGGACTGGTGGCGGTTGGGATTACAGCCTCTCGGCCAGCGCAACCCTGTATAAGGGCCTCTCGCTTGGCGTTGCCTACATCGGTGTCGATGGCGCCTCGATCGACAGCTTCTCGAACGATGCTGTTGTGGCGACGCTGAAGTACAGCTTCTGATAATTACCCCACGGGGTGAGCAGGGCGGCCTGTTCCGGCGAATGCCGGGGCGGGCCGTTCCGCAATTTATGTCGGGCAGTTCCAATCACCGCGCATCGGTATTATGCTTCGGGAAAGCAAGCCTGGAGCACCCGTGACCCATTTCCTGCACACCATGATCCGCGTGACCGATCCGGAAGCGACGATCGCCTTTTTTGAGCTGATTGGCCTGAAGGAAGTGCGTCGCTTCTCGAGCGAGCAGGGGCGCTTTACCCTGATCTTTCTGGCGGCGCCGGGTCAGGAAGGCGTCGCTGAGGTTGAGCTGACCTACAATTGGCCCGCCGAGGACGGATCTGCTGAAACCTATACCGGCGGCCGCAATTTCGGACATCTCGCCTATCGGGTGGAGAATATCTACGTAACTTGCCAGGCGCTGCTCGATGCTGGCCACACCATTCATCGCCCGCCGCGCGACGGGCATATGGCTTTCGTGAAATCGCCTGACGGCATTTCAGTTGAGTTGCTGCAGAACGGCAATCTCGAGCCGCAGGAACCTTGGGCATCGATGCCCAATGTCGGGACCTGGTAACGGCCTAGTCGCGCTGCGGTGCCAGCCACAGCAGCGCATAGCCGCAAAACGCCGACAGGATTGAGCCGGCCAGAACTCCGATCTTGGCTTCATCAATTAGCGCCTGCTGGCCGGGAAATGCCAGTGCGCCAATAAACAGGCTCATCGTGAAGCCGATCCCACAGAGCATGGCCATGCCGGCCAATTGCTGGCAATTGGCGACAGGTGGCGCCGCCAGCCGCAGCTTTGCCGCGAGCAGAATGGCGCCCAGAATGCCGATTGGCTTGCCCAGCAGCAGACCCAGCGCAATGCCAAGCGGTAACGCACCAAACGCAATCGAGTTCGCCAGTTCGACGCCGGCATTGGCAAAACCGAACAACGGCACCACCAAGTAAGCGCTCCACGGCACCAGAGCGTGCTCGAGGCGCAGCAACGGACTGTCACCGTGCCGATCCAGCCGCAGCGGGATCATAAATGCGGCGAGAACTCCGGCAACCGTTGCATGCACCCCGGAATGAAGCACGCAATACCAGGTGACGATTGCTAGCAGGATATAGGGCAGCGCATGACTTACCCGTAGCCTGGCCAGCAATAGCATCAAGGCCAGCACGCCAAAGCCAGCGCCCAACCAGACGAGTTTGACTTGCGCCGTGTAAAACAGGGCGATGATCGCCACTGCGCCCAGATCGTCGACAATCGCTACGGTCAGCAGGAACAGTCGCAGTGCGGGCGGCGCGCGTTTGCCAAGCAGGGCCAGCACGCCAACCGCGAAGGCAATGTCGGTCGCGGCCGGGATCGCCCAGCCTTGGGACAGGCCTGGATCACGTCCGGCGACTGCAAGGTAGATTATCGCCGGCGCGGCCATGCCGCCCAATGCAGCCAGCACCGGAAGGCGGCGTTGGGCCGGAGTCGACAATTCGCCAATCAGCAATTCACGCTTGATCTCAAGTCCGACAACGAAAAAGAACACCGCCATCACCGCATCGTTGATCCACAGATGCGCAGTTTCGAGCTTCGCGATCGGGCTCCCGGGCAATGGTGCGTGCAGCAGTGCGTGATAGCTTCCGGAGAGCGGGGAATTGGCTGCCAGCATGGCCAAGGCGGCCGACAGGATCAGCAACAGGCCAGCCCCAGCTTCACCACCAAACAGCCGCGAAAGGGAACGGGCGACGCGCGAAGCGGGATTACGGGGGCGGTGCATGGACCCAACCAATCGCCTATCGGCGTGCGCGTTGCAAGCCGCGGATAATATTGTTACTCTTCCGATGTTTGGCGTACAGGGCGGGGCGCTCCGGGCAATTTATGATGGCAGGATCAGCAGGGGATATCGGCTGGGCGCTGGAAGCTGTGCTGCTTGCTGAGCGGGAGCTTTTGCTCTTTGCAGGTTTCTGGCTCGCGGTTGGCCTGCTTGATGAGCTTGCGATCGATCTTTCATGGTTCTGGCTGAAATTGACCGGGCGGGCGCGGACCCGCTCGCTGCCTGCCGGCTATGGAGTTGCCCCTTTGGCGGGCCCTGTTGCAGTCTTCATTCCGGCCTTTGCTGAAAGCGCGGTGATCGGCACCACGATCCGTCACATGCTGCTCACCTGGCGGCAAGAGGCGTTGCGGCTCTATGTTGGCTGTTACGGAAATGACCCGGTGACCCTCGCGGCCGCGATTCATGCGGCCGGCGACGATCCAAGGCTGCGGCTGGTTCTGGTCAATGCGAACGGACCAACCACCAAAGCGGACTGTTTGAACCGGCTTTATGCCGCGCTGGAGGTGGATGAAAAGCGCGACGGCAGGCGGTTTCGTGGAGTTGTGCTGCACGACGCCGAAGACATGGTCCACCCTGACGCACTGGCGGCAATCGACGCGGCCCTCGCGGCGGTCGATTTCGTGCAGCTTCCGGTTCGCCCTGTAGCCGACCAAGCCAATCGCTGGATTTCGGGCCACTATGCCGATGAGTTCACCGAAAGTCATGCGAAGGCGATGGTCGTTCGCAGCGAGCTGGGACTTGCCTTGCCGGCAGCCGGAGTTGGTTGCGGGCTCTCGCGGGCCGCGCTTGCGCGTCTGGTCAACATGCAGCCGGCGGGGCCGCGCGCTGGTCCGTTTGAGCCTGACGCGCTGACCGAGGATTACGAACTGGGACTGATCCTGTCCAAGACCGGTCGCGGCAGCGCCTTTCTGAGGTTGCGCGCGGCCGATGGCAGTCTTGTTGCCACAGCCAGTTGCTTCCCGGACAAACTGGCTGCTGCCGTTCGCCAGAAGACGCGCTGGATCCATGGCATTGCCTTCCAGGGGTGGGATCGCTTTGGCTGGAGCGCCAAGCCTCTGGAATTCTGGATGACGCTGCGGGACCGACGCGGTCCGTTGACCACGTTGGTGCTGGCAGCGGCCTACGCCTTGCTGGCCCTGGACGGCCTGTTGGCCCTGACCCAAATTGTTGGCCTTGTCCCCCATATGCCGCTGACAGGGGCTCACCGTACTCTGCTTAGCATCGGTCTGGCCGGATTGGCCTGGCGGGCACTGCTAAGGATGCTGTTCGTGGGCCAGGAATATGGTTGGGCTGAAGGCCTGCGCGCGGTGCTGCGCATTCCGGTGGCTAATGTTATTGCCATTATGGCAGGGCGCAGGGCGATTGTTGGCTATATGCGCAGCCTTGCTGGCCATCCTGTGGGCTGGGATAAAACCGAACATCTCGCCCATCCGGCGGCCAGCTATTTGCAAGAGGCAGCGGCATGAGCGGCAGGCCTGCAGAGCGCAGGCGGCGCGGACAACCATTGGCTGTATTGGCCATTATGATGGTGGGATGGATTGGCCTGCGCGCGGCGCTTTGGGAGCAGATTGAGCTGCCCGGACTGCCTGCTTCGGTCTCACATGCAGTGGCACGGGTGTTGCCTGCAGTCTTAACTGTGGCGCCGAACACGTCGGCTTTGAGCGAGGCGGCTGCCTCCCAGCCAACGGCGACGCACCAACGGCCAGTTGCCCTTGCTCCTCCGCCACAAGCAGCTCCCATCCAGCTGGGTCCGGCAATGGTGGTCAAACCGGCTCCGCGCCTCGAATTCGTTCCGCCCGCAAGTCGGTTTGACGGCCCAAGGGTGGCGGCGGCGCACCAACTGGCCTGGATGGCGGGGGTGGCTCACCTGCCCGTACCGGACTTTGTCGTGGATCGCCTAACAGGGGATACCGGCGGCAAAGCGGAGCCTTACCTTGGCGCGGCGCGGCCCGCGCGGCCTTTCCCCAAGCCCGTGGGCCGCTGGTCGGCTGATGGCTGGTTCCTGCTTCGCTCAGGTGGTGCGGTACCGACTGCTGCGGGGCTACCTTCGCCCAGCTACGGAGCCAGCCAGGTGGGGGCAGTGCTCCGCTACCGGCTCTCTGCGTCAAGCGTCCAGCATGCTGCCCTGTTCCTGCGGGCCAGCAGCGCGGTCCGCAGGCCGCGCGGAGAGGAAGCGGCGTTGGGTGTCGCCGCCCGGCCGCTTGCGGGCCTGCCGGTTGCGCTGCAAGCAGAAATTCGCGCGACCCGATTTGCGTCAGGAGTGGCCCTTCGCCCGGCGATTGCCGCGATAACCGAGTTGCCGCGAATTGAGCTGCTTGGCGGGCTGTCCGCTGAAGCCTATGGCCAGGCTGGCCTGATCGGAGGGGCGGATTCAACCGCCTTCGTCGATGGCCAGCTGCGGATCGAGCAGCGCCTTGTGCGTATGGGCCGCGGCGAATTGCGGGTCGGCCTTGGCGGTTGGGGCGGCGCGCAGAAAGGCGCCAGCCGGCTTGATGTGGGGCCAACCGCGACACTTGATTTCGCGATCGGCGGCGGTCAGGGGCGCTTTTCTGCGGATTGGCGGCTGCGTGCTGCAGGCAATGCTGCCCCCCAATCCGGTCCGGCAATCACGCTGTCCGCAGGTTTCTAGGGTCCTGCGCCTTTTTTCCGCCGCCCTGCTGGGCTAGCCATGGCCCGCAGATGGACGTCTACCTTCCCATTGCCAACCTGGCGGTCAACGGCCTGGTCATCGTCGCGCTCGGCGCGCTGACCGGTATCCTGTCTGGCATGTTCGGCGTGGGCGGCGGGTTCCTGACCACCCCTTTGATGATCTTCTATGGCATCCCGCCCACGGTGGCCGCGGCTTCGGCCGCCAGCCAGGTGACCGGGGCATCGGTATCGGGCGTTTTTGCTCACGCGCGGCGCGGCGGTGTCGATTATCATATGGGTACGGTAATGGTTGCAGGCGGCGTGGTTGGCACCGGGATCGGGGCGATCCTGTTCCGGGTGCTCCAGCAATGGGGCCAGATCGATATCGTCATCAACCTGCTCTACGTCGGCCTGCTGGGTGCGATCGGCACCCTTATGGCCCGCGAAAGCTGGCAGGCGGTCAAGGCGCAGCGGACCGGGGTGCCCTTGCCCGCGCGCAAGCGTCGCCATCATCCGATGGTGGCCAACCTGCCGCTGCGCTGGCGGTTCTATCGCTCGGGCCTCTACATTTCGCCGCTGGCACCGCTGCTGCTGGGCATGTTTACCGGCGTGCTGACGATGTTGATGGGGATCGGTGGCGGCTTCGTGCTGGTTCCGGCGATGCTCTACATCCTGGGGATGAGCGCCAACGTCGTGGTTGGCACGTCGCTGTTCCAGATCCTGTTCGTGACCATGATCACGACGATGATGCACGCGTTGACCACCAAAGCGGTCGACATCGTACTGGCAATCTTGCTGCTGATTGGTTCGGTTTCCGGGGCACAGATCGGCACGCAGCTGGCACAAAAGTTACCGGCAGAGCGGCTGCGCTTTGTCCTTGCCGCGATAGTTTTGCTGATCGCGCTGCGCATGTTGATCGGTCTCGCTTGGCAGCCAGACGAGATTTACACGGACTCCCCGCTATGAGGGCGCTGCTTGCCTTGCTGTGCCTCATCCTGCTGGGCGGTGCGCGTGATCCGATCCTGGTGCCAGAGGTTTCGCAGCATGAAATCCAGGTGCGCCAGGGTTTCACCGGCACTGAACTGCTGCTTTACGGCGCGATCCTTACGCCCGAAGGATCTCGTGCCGGGAAGGACTACGATATTGTCGTTGTGCTCAAGGGACCGACAAATTCGATTGTCTTGCGCGAGAAGCAGCGGCTTGCGGGCATTTGGGTCAACGCAGAAAGCGCGGAATTCCGCTCAGCTCCTGCGTTCTTTGCAGTGGCTTCGTCCAAGCCGATCGACAGGATCGTCGATCAAAAGACGGCGGCGATTTACGAACTTGGCCTGCCCTGGCTCCAGCTTTCTCCAATCGGGGCTTTTGACCCAACAGAGCAGCGTCGGTTTTCTGCGGGCCTGGTTGAGCGCCGTGTCCGTGAGGGGCTCTTCAAGGAAGACCCGCATGGCGTGCGGGTCAGCGAGCAGGTCCTGTACCAGGCTCGGATCAGGCTGCCTTCATCGGTGCAGACAGGCACCTATACGGCCGAGACTTTCGCGATCAGCAAAGGCCGCGTAGTCGCATCTGCTGTCGCCCGGGTCGAGGTTCGTAAAGTCGGGTTTGAGCGACTGGTCGCCGAGTTCGCCGATAACAATGGCTTCCTCTATGGACTGCTGGCTGTGCTTGTCTCGGTCGGCATGGGCTTTATTGCAGGGCGGCTGTTCGCGCTTGTTTAGGCCATTTTAACCGCATTAGCCTATCGATCCCCAGCGCCAGCGAGCGGGGGATCCAAGGGCATGGAAAGTATCAAGAGCCGCGGTTTTGGCCAGCGCGAAAATCCTGCGGACCAAGACGTTCCCGATCCTGACGCTGAACCTGCTGCCGATCAGCAGATCGACAACGCGCGCGAACCCATCGGAATTGTTCTTGAAATTGCTGGTTCAGGTTCCGCCATCGCACTTGATCTTCAGCGCCTGCACGAATGCACCGATGATTTCGATCCGTCTGTGGCGTTGGCCGGTCAGGTTGGCAGCCAGGTCAAGATCCGCGTTGGCAAAGGCTGGCTGCTGGCCTCGGTCCGCACCCAGCGCCAGGATGCCAAAACACCGGGCGGGATCATGGCTCAGATCGATTTCCTCGGCGAGGGCGATGAAGAGCGCCTGACGGGGCGGATCCATTCCTTTCGGCGCGGTGTTACCCATTACCCAATCCCTGGCGCCCTGGTTTACCCGGCGACCAGCCACGACCTGAGGCAGATCTATGCCAGTGATGGTCGATCCTCGATCCAGGTCGGCACTGTCTTCCCGACCAGGGACATCCGCGCCGGGATGTACATTGATGCCATGCTGGGTAAGCATTTCGCCCTGCTTGGCTCTACCGGTACCGGCAAATCGACCAGCGCAGCGCTGATCCTTCACCGAATCTGCGAGAGCTCGCCTGAAGGGCACATCGTGATGATCGACCCGCACGGCGAGTATTCGGCCGCGTTCAAGCAGACGGGCATGATCTTCGACGTTTCCAACCTGCAAATGCCCTATTGGCTGATGAACTTCGAGGAGCACTGCGAAGTCTTCCTGACCTCCAGCGGCAACGACCGACAAGAGGACATGGACATCCTCAGCAAGTGCCTGCTCGCGGCACGATCCAAGAACCGTCTGGCTGAATCGCTGGGCAAGATCACTGTAGACAGCCCGATCCCCTATTTGCTTTCAGACCTGACCAACCTGATCCAAACCGAAATGGGCAAGCTCGACAAGTCGACGTCTTCGGCCCCCTACATGCGGATCAAGACCAAGATCGATGAGCTGAAGGCTGACCCGCGCTTTCAGTTCATGTTCTCTGGCATGCTGGTTGGCGACACCATGGCGGAGTTCATCTCCAAGATCTTCCGCTTGCCCAGCCGGGGCAAGCCGATCTCGATTATCGATGTCTCCGGCGTGCCATCGGATATCACGGCAACTGTCGTGGCGGTGCTCAGCCGCATGGTGTTTGACTTTGCGATTTGGGCGCGGGACGAGAAGACCCGGCCGGTCCTGTTGGTCTGCGAAGAAGCCCACCGTTATGTTCCGAACGAGAAGAACGCCGATGGCTCTTCGGTTGGCCGGATCCTGGGCCGCATTGCGAAGGAAGGGCGCAAGTACGGCGTCAGCCTGGGTCTGATCACCCAGCGTCCGTCCGACCTGGCCGAAGGCGTACTATCGCAGTGCGGCACGATCATCTCGATGCGCCTCAACAACGTTCGCGATCAGGCCTTCGTCAAGGCCGCCATGCCCGAAGGGGCGCGGGGCTTCCTCGATTCGATTCCCGCACTGCGCAACCGCGAATGCATCATCTGCGGCGAAGGCGTTTCGATCCCGATCCGCGTTGCCTTCGATGAGCTGGAAGAGGCCAAGCGCCCCGCCTCTGCCGACCCTTCGATCAGCGAGCTCTGGCGCAACTCCGGCGGGGAAGAGGAAATGGTCCAGCGCACCGTCCAGCGCTGGCGTGCGCAGGGACGGTGAAGCGGATCACGCCGGCACACCTTCGCGTGCCGAAATGATCCGCGCCAGCATCCGCTTGCGCCACGGCAGCTTGAAATAGGTCAGCAGCGTAAGCGCCAGCGAAGTGACCGAACTGAGCAGGAACGAATACCACAGCGCATCCGGGCCAAACACCGGATAGAGCAGGTAATAGGCCCCCAACCGCACGGCATACATGGCGGTGAACAGCACGGCGAGCTGGGCGTAGATCACGCCATAGGCCCGCAGGGTGCCAAACAGTACGATGGTGATGCCAAACGGCAGGTAGGTCCAGATCGCCAGGTCCTGGATATGCAGCGCCGCCGCCACCGACGGGCTGCTGGCGCCCAGGAACAGTTCGAGCACCGGCCGGTCAAACGGCACGAGCGCCGCGATCATCAGCCCGGTCATTGCCAGGTTGCCCAGGCTTCCGGCCCGGCTGATGGCATCGACCCGGTCCTCGCGCCCGGCACCGATGTGCTGGGCCACCATGGCGCTGACCGCCGCGCCGATCGCCATGGCCGGCATGCCGATGTAGTTCCAGATTTGCAGCAGCGCGCCATAGGCCGCGGCGGTGACCAGCCCTTCGCGGTTGACCAGTCCGATCATGATGACCCCGGCGCCCGAGATGATCAGCATCTGGGCGCCCATCGGTAGCCCGCGTGAGAGCAGGTACTGCGTTTCCTGCCAACGCGGGCACAGCCAGGCCAGTTCTGCCCCGCGCAGCCGCAGCGGCAGATCCTTGGCATAGATCCAGCCAATCATGGCGACAAAGCCGATGCTGGTGGCAATAACGGTCGCCCAGGCCGATCCGGCGATGCCGAGTGCGGGTGCCGGGCCCAGGCCAAGGATCAGTACGGGATTGAGCGCCACGTCCAGCACCGTGGCCAGGATCATGAAGCGCAGCGGCGTCGCCGCATCGCCTGCTCCGCGCAGGCTCATGGCGATCATCGTCGTGATCGTCGCAATCGGGTTGGCAATGAACACCACCCGCAGATAGGCCAGCGCCTGATCGTGGGCTGCGCCCGGGGTGGCAAGCAGATCGAGCACCTTGTCCGCAAACAGGAATCCCAGGGTGGCCATGACCAGCGAGATCGCACCCGTCAGCCCCAGCGCCGCACCCAGTACGCGCCGGGCGGTGATCACATCGTTTGCGCCCCAGGCCTGGCCGATCCGCACCGTTGCCGCCATGCCAAAGCCAAAGACCAGCGCGAACAGCAGGAACATCAGGATGTTCGAATTGGCCGTGGCAGCCAGCGCCTCATCCCCCAGCAATTGCCCAACCCAGATCGCGTTGATCGATCCGTTCAGGCTTTGCAGTACATTGCCGATCAGTTGCGGCAGGGCAAAGACCAGCAAGGTCCGCGTCAGTGGCCCCTGGGTCAGGTTGCCCCGCAGGGGGGCGGTTGCGGTGGGTGCGTCGCTCATGTCCCGCGGGTATCTCCATAAAGGTGGATGTGCATCCGGTCGGACAGGCGGAGCCCATGTTGAAGCGCCAGCGGTGCCAGCCAGCGTTCCCGGCTCCGCAGGGTGGTGCTGTCGGTTCCTTCGGGCATGACAAAGATCCGTTCGCGCGGCAGGCCATGCGCTGCGACCAGTTCCAGCACCTCGGCGACGTCCGCCGGACTGGCGACGACAAACTTAAACCAGGCTTGAGGTTTCCGACTCCAGTCCGCCAAGCGCTCGGGAACCTGGGCAGAGCGGGCGGGATTACCCGAATGGCTGAGTTTCGGGCTGACATTGTACTGGCTGACCAGCGCATCAAGCGCCGGGTGCGGGGCAACGGTGCCGTTGGTTTCGATCTCCACGGTCATGCCGTCCAGCAGGGCGACCATTCGCGCCAGCGCGGCCCCTTGCAGCAGGGGTTCGCCGCCGGTGATGACCAGCCGGTCCTGCCCCAGCGCCATGATCCGCGCGGCGACCTCGGCCTCTTCCAGCATCACCTGGTTGGCCTTGCGCTCAAAACTCAGTCCATCGCGGTGCGGACGGTTATCGCCTTCGAACCGCCAGGTATAGGCCGTGTCGCACCAGGTGCAGGCCAGGTTACAGCGCGATAGCCGCACGAAGGCGACCGGCCGGCCGATGCTGGGGCCTTCGCCCTGCAACGAGGCGAAGATCTCGGGCTCACCGGGGGTTGTGGTGGCAAGCGTCAGCATGGCGCAGACTTACCCTGAAGTGGACAGAGTGGACACTGAGTCCACATTTCCCAACAGGCCGAAACTACCGAAAAATCGCCAGAAATAGTGCGGAAACGGTCCGCCTTGTCCGCGTGGGCGGAAAAAAAGGGCGCAGGACAGGCAAACGTCATCGGCATGGCGTTGCGTCCTTGGCAGATTTGGACCGAGTAGGACAGGGGCTGGCCAGATCCTTCCTCCTTGATGGGGGCAGGATGCGCAGACTTGGCGGCTTGGCCGCCTCGTCGCAGCTGGATGAGGGTGAGCGGGCAGGGCAGGCGCTCATCTCGCGACTTCACCTCCACCCAACCTGCGCCAGGCGCCGACGCGCCAAGCTGCGGTATCCCTCCCCCATCGAGGGTGAGGGGCAATTACCCCAGACGCGCCAGCGCCGCTGCCAGGCGTTCGGCTTCGGCCTGGTGCATGGCATGGTCGGCGCGGGCCTTTTCGACCGCTTCGGGCTTGGCCTTCTCGACGAAGGCGGCGTTGGAGAGACGGCCCTCCAGGCTCTTGGCCTCCTTGGTCGAAACTTCCAGCGCCTTGGCCAGGCGGGCCTTTTCGGCGGCAATATCGATCACGCCTTCCAGCGGAATGATCACATTGGCATCGCCGGCACCAACCT